>Ga0325405_1001846_pt1 | contig 21746 bp, 13 predicted proteins | sample PopdelMetagenome_21_FD_205663 | JGI IMG/M metagenome (GOLD analysis project Ga0325405, IMG submission 205663) | Populus deltoides microbial communities from Bellville, Georgia, United States - Xylem-Control-R2 | ecosystem: Host-associated > Plants > Phyllosphere > Stem > Wood/Secondary xylem...
TATATATATATATATATATATATAAAGGTGATAGAAAAAAAAGGGAACCAATAAAAGTTTGAAAATTGATATCAATATTGCATCTAAAAGTTTTTTATACGAAGATAATGGAAAGTAAACGTTTTAATTGATATCAGCCTATATATTAGTATTTAGCATGTTCAGAGATAATGGAATGCACTTAAATAGAAAGAAAAAGAAAAAAGAAAATTAAAAGTGCAGCTCTCTCCTCATTTAAACAAGCACTCGAACAAGCGGCTTGAAGTGTTTTCTTTTTTAAAAATAAAAAAACAAAAAATTGAAATGGTAAATAAAACATCGCAAAATGGGTTGTCTAAAAATGTAGACATGACCTCCACATGATTCACTCGTTGCTTTATCCTCTTTTTGTATTTTTAAATTATTTTTAAAAAAATTTAAATTTTTTAATTTAAATTAATATTTTTTAATATTTTCAGATGATTTTGATACTCTAATATTAAAAAAAATAAAAAAATAAAAAATATTATTTGAATATATTTTTAAATAAAAAAACTATTTAAAAAATAATTATAATCACGCTACAAAACTAACTTAAAACTCTGCGTAGGCAGTAGGCAGAGAAGGAGCGATGGTCTTAGAAAAACTGCATGCTGGGACCGCACTAGTAACAGATGCTCGTGTCGTGGTCCACTTAGCTTAGATTTAATCCTTTCCTTTATAAATATATATGTTTTAACAAGTTTATTGAAGTAGTGCTGTACATTAGATGCCTACTTATATTATTTAATTTTTGTGGGGACTAGAGATTCCCACAAATTATTCTCTCTTTTCATGGTGCCTTTTTTTTAATTTTTCAATTTTTTTCCCTTTTTTTATTTTAGCTTTAAATTTTATTTCAATTCTGTCTTTCAATACTTATTAATTTTGAATTTATCATCATAATTTATTTCAGTATTTTTTCTATGAAATTATCACAATCTTAAATACGCATCTCAACATTTAGTTGATGTTCTATTTTTGCAAGCATTTTTAAACCAAATGGAGTCCTTGAACTAGGCATGGATTTTGCGAGTTAAGCTGCAAAACTCGAGCCGATTCAATATATCATCATCTTAATACACATAAAAAAACATATATCATCTTGAACATTTTTTTAAAATCAAACTATTTTTTTACCAGTCATCCAGATTATCTTTAATCTACTAAGTCAACTAGATTATATCGAGTCAACTACTATATTAGTTAATTATTTTAAAATACATGCTAGGCAAAAAGTCGGATTAGAAACTTTCAAAATTGACTTGTTGAGCCTTATTGTAACCTAATTTTGACCTCCCATTTTCAAATGAAAAAAATATGTCTTTTTAATAAATTTAGTTAATTTCAATCATCTTGTTATTTTTATTTAATTTCTAAAATCATGAAAAATCATAAAAAAAAATACAAAAATAAATGAAAATAAAAAAAATAGTTAGGTTTGAAATTAGGCCAATAATTGAGCATCACATGCAAAAACAAAGTTTGAGAATTTTTGGGTCACAATTGAAGGTTTGAATTGAAGAGAAAATTAAGAAAACGGCTTAAATTGATTTGATTTGGCTAAGAGTGAAAGATATTTGAAGTTCAAGAATGAATTTAAAACAAATAGTCAAGTTAAAAATCAATGAAGGGCTTAATTGAAGAAGAAAATCAAAGTCAAGAGTTAGATTGATCAAAATTGCATAATTTTTATGAATAATCAAATTGATGAGAGTTCTCTTTAGAAACTGACATCATTCCTATTTTTAAATAAAGAATAAATTGAGAATAAGCTAAAAAATAATTAGGGTGATTAATGACAATCAAAAAGATAAATTTAGAAGAAAATACATAATAAATTTAATCTTTTGTAAAAAAGGATGTAATAAGAGTTATGTCATTCTTCCCTTAAACATAACTAACTCGTTACTTGAATCTTTGAAACCAGTATTTATTTTTAGGAGTTTAACAACCAAAATTTATCGATTTTTGACAAACATAGTTTAATAGTAATACTAAAACTTTTATTAAACTCGTAGTGTGGCGCGGGTTACAAAACTAGTTAAAATCTAAATATAGAATGATTTTTTTTTTTTTGAGAAAAATAAAGACATTATTTATGTTTAATAAAATAAATTTAAAAATGCATGAACCACTGAACTAGAAAAGAGTTGTCAAAACTAATTAAATATTAAAATAAAAGGCTAATTTTTCTCATTAAAAAGAAAGAAAGATAAATATGCAAATATTTAACCTTAACTTTTCTTTTCAATTCATATGCATTTTATTTTTTTGTCTTCGAGGATATTTTTTCATATCAAGAACAAATGATTTTTTGTTTTTATAAATACATCATGCAAACAAAATTTATTTATATCAAATATAAAAGAAAGAAATTTGAAGATTAATCACAATAATCTCTTTGAAACATTATAAAATAGAAAATAATTTAAAAAATACTATTTTAAAAATATAAACTAAACAATTTAAAAAATCAGAGAGATATGATATTAATTTAAATATAAAAAAAATATTTAGAAAAAAATTTTAAAAAAAAGTGTGGGGATGCGTGTGAAGGGTGATGGTGGTGGCAGTAATATTAGTAATCAAAAAAACAAAAATGGCTTTGCATCATTGGGCCTACCAACCTATACCTGCATGCCTGACAAGCTATTCAAGAGTTCAAATGTGTTTGGGTCTAGAAACCTTTTTTTTTTTAAAAGCGGGACAAACAAGTCATCTATTGTGACAGACAACTTGTCATAGTTCGCAATCTTCTCTAATCACATTCAGTGATTGAAAAATCAAGGTTTGACTTTAGGGATTCTAAAAACTCATTTTTCAACTTGTTTTCACTCGAAAAGACATAAGAAACACCTTTAGAATGTCAATAAACCAATACTCTACAAACCTATTACATCTCTAAATCAATCCAAAAAATACATAATTAAGCCAAAAAGATTTCTTTCTCATTACTGGTCTATTTTTTTTATGCAAGATGAGGTACAAAAAAAATATACTCTAATGAAACTTCTTTTATGAGATGAAACTTATTGACACTAAGAATGACCATTCTAATCATCAGATCATGACCAACCAATGATTTTTTCTTTCCTCTCCTGTTTTCAGTGACACCCTGTCTCGTCTCTCTAACTTAGGGATCAAAATGCAAAATAAATGAATTCATAAACTAAAATGTAAGAACCTAAAAAAAAGGGATTAAAAAAAAACTTTGGAGACCAAAAACCCTAAAAACTCGTCTCAACTACTTCAACAAAAAAGAAAGTGTTTGGGAATTTGATCTAATGTCAATTTTGACCTTCAAGGTTTTGATTATGTTTAATAAAAAAAATTTAATTTTAATCTTTTTAAAGCAAGCATCGATTCAAAGTCGAAATCTTTTTCAACTTTATGAGAAACTCTTCCAAAGTTAACCAAAACAAATTATTGTTACCAATCTCAAATAAATTAAATTTGGAAGGATCGCATAAAAAAATTAACTAAAAAAACAAAAAAAAAATAGTATGCAAATCCACAATAAAAATACTTATAAGCCATAGTATTTGTACAATGGTTTTCCCATGTTTTTTGTCAACTAGTTAATGGTTGTTGCACTAAGTTTCAAACGAACTTCTATAATTATGTCCTGTAAAAAACAAAACATTTATACTAAAACTAGAAAATCACGTGAATATTGACTTCATTTGCCTCGTCTAAAATCTAAATTTTAATACAAATCAGACTAAAAAAATAGACTTAAAAAAGAATGTGCAAACATTGCTCATATGTATTCTAAAATGTGAAAAACAAAATTAATTGCAAAGGGAAATTTAGATGCATATATACAATGAAATAAGTTGAGGATTGTATGCTTCCATAAATATTAAAAATAATTGTTAAAAATAACTAGAAAATAAGTCATGAAGATGTGAAACATATACAGATTTAGAAGTCTAATATTTATGGATAAGTGGTCAGAAAATCAGGCTGAGAGGCTGCTTTTTCAACCCAAGAAACCATTTCCAAACCTATTTTACCCTAAAGATACCTAAAAACACTTTTAGAACATCAATAAATCAATTTCTCAACTCAAAACACCCTTAGTCCGACACAAAAATACAAAATTAAACCCAAAAAACTTTTTTTCTCAAACCTAATCTTTCTTTTCCAGCAAAATAAAGGGTAAAAAACACATCAATAGAATTCATCTCATCAAATGGAACTCATTAACACTGAGAATGAGTTTTTTTTTTTTGTTATCGTAATGTGGATATCAATGACTTTCTCTTTTCTCTCTCAAACTCAAGACGTAAATGCGAACAAAATGAAGTTTTTGATGAAACTTATAATTTTCAAACCAAAAAGACCAAAATAGAATTTGAGAAAAATCTCAAGGAGTTCCTTCCCAAAAAGGCACATAACAGACAGTGACTAAAAAGCCTTTATTTTTCACTCACTTTAAATTTTAGCATCTTTATTCTCAATTTTTTTTAAGCAATAAAAACAAATATTTTGTTTTTACAAAATCAAGCATTAACTAAATGCTAGAATATTTATATGAAATGATGTAATTGAAAAAATAAATTAGATGGCCTATGTAGAAAAAAATAAAGTTAAAAACAAAGAAGAGAAGTACTATTACAATCCATATTTAACTTGCCTGTGCTCCATCACAGATCAAATCCAAAGTTAATTTTTATTGGAAAAAAAACTTTGTGTGCATTATTAATGTTTTATTAAATTTCAACTAAAACTGAAAACACATTGAGTTGGCCCTTGTCTAGCTCATACATAAAACTAAAGCGATTTGGAAATAACTATGGCTGGTCAACCAAGCGATTCCAAGCATGACTTGATCAACTCAACAAAAACTCGATTTGGCTTTAAAAAAATTCTAGGCGACATTATTCTAATGTTGATTTTTAAATATTTAGAAGGTAGGGGCCATTAAGAAGGATGACATCCCTCTCTTTTTTATATTAAGGGTTATCTACCCCTTATTCTTTTTTTTTTTAATAAATGACTTGTCGTCTGTATTTCAAGATTTTGATCACTGAAGAGGTTATCATAAAATCAAGCACTAGGTTTTTGAACCTAAAAAAACATTTTTCAACTAATTTTAACCTGTAAAACTTATATATATATATATATATATATATATATATATATATAAACACCATTAAAACATCAATAAACCAAATTCTCAACCCAAAAACCTTTAAAGTGTTACAAAAACAAAGAACAAACAAAAAAAAATCTTTCTCAATCTCAATCTACTTTTTTCCAATAAGAATAAGGGTAGAAAAACACTTCAACAGAACTTCTCTCATTAAATGGAACTCATTGACATCAACAACAAATTTATTTATTTATTTTTGTTGGAATATGGATGACTTTCTATCTTCTCTCTCATTTTCCTACTACTTCATCTCTCCTCTCTCAAAACCATGGACTTAAACATGAACAAAATGAAGTTTCGAACTAAACCACATGATTGTCAAACTAAAAGGACCAAAATAAGATTTAAGAAAAATTTCAATATATATTTTGTCAAAAAATGCATTGGATGAATTGTACATAGATAAAGAAAAAACCTATATTTTTCATATACTTTCAATCTTAGACTTATTATTTCCAGTTTTATTTAAATAATAAAATCGAAAGCTTTTTTGTAAAATCAAGCATGAACTCAATGCATACTTTTTTTTAACATAGCAATAACCCAATAGAAAGAAAATAAAAAAAAAGTTGGTCAATAAAAAAAAAAGAGTTACAATTATAATCCACAATGATTACACACACAAACTATAGTGTTTATATAATGAATTTCCCATACATTTTAGGTTTACTAGATTGGTGGCCCTTACCATACCACATGTTAGGCCAAGTTTCTCTTAATGTAAAAAAAAAAGATGTTGAGGCGATGCTGATATTTTTAAATAAGTAAGAAAAATACGAGACTCGGTTCATTGACTTGACTTGATTTAATAACTGCGGTTAATCTAACAACGTGCTTTTAAAAAATAGGCAACAAAAATAAATAAATCAAACTAAAAATAATATGCAATGATCAACTTTAAAAATTAACACTTGTCAATATTATAGAAAGATATCACCCTAATATTTGATATCAAACAAAAAATAAAATGAGATAGTGATAACCCCACATAAAAGAAAAATGAGAAAAATTCAAATCTTAATTCCTAACAAATCAAATGTCGAGTGATGAATTTGAAGAAAAAAATCAAATTAAAAAAAAAGGATAAAAAAACTTACTGGAGTCTATTCAAGTCAATTTGCCAAATATAATATCTAATCATAAGATTAAGATATCTTCATACAAAGCAAATTGAATAAAACAATGAAGCTTAAATCCTAAACAACTCAATGTTGAAGGATGAAATAAAACAAAAAAAACAATATAAAAAAAAGGAACAAAAAAACCTGAGTCAACCCAGGTTAAATTGCTAAGCCTTGCTATAGCCCTAGATATGATATTAGGATAACCCTTTAGAAAGGAAAGTGAAAATAATCATTACGCTCAATCTCCAACCAACCCTATGTTGAAGAATAAAATTTAAGAAAAATTAATTTTAAAAAGGAACATAAAAAAGACCGAAATCAACTCAAGTTAGAGGCCAAAACTAACTCCTATAAAAGGAAAAACTAAAAAATTCAATCAAAAAAGGATTAAAAATAAAATAAATAGAAATCATAAGAGTGAGGGCAAATTTTAAAATAAACAACATATGAAACAAAATGTTGAGAGATGAAATTAAAAAAAATCAATTAAAAAAAGGATAAATAAATAAATAGCAATAAAAAAATGATGACCAAATCTAATATTATAATTAAATGAAAATAAATGCTAAGGATGAAATTGAAAAACAAAATCAATCGAAAAGGGGATTCAAATCAAAATAAATAACAATCAAACGAATGGGGATTAAATGTTATACAAAAAAAACAAATCAAGGACACCTTTATATTTTGCCAAGCCAAACGATTCTTGAGGAGAGGAGAGAGAAGAATATCTTTTTGGATCCCAATGGTGGCGCCTCCATCGACACACATCAGACCACCATGAAGATCGAGGCATGAGGCTTCAAACCCCATCGCAAAAGCCATCATTATATTATCAAAAACTATCGCACGCATTGCTTGAGGAACACGGATGCCTCTCGTGCGCTAGCTAGTTTTCCATGCCTGGTTACCCCAGTCTCCATCCCCAATCCCCATACTTGTCTCCGTTTCAATTTTGGTCCTTCAACAAATATTTTAAATGTGTTGAATTTTGTTTTTATTTTGGAAAATTGAGGCTGGGGTAACCATGCAAATCAATCCTTGAATTTGGCAAAATTAAAAGGGGCTGGATATATCTTTGACCTTCAAATTCAATTCCTAAAGCTATAATTATTCTAAATCAAATAAATTGTTTTTTGTTTTGTAAAATTGAGGTTCACTCGAGTGACAAAACATTTCCTCAACTCCTCGAGACCCCTATACTCATGCATGGAAAATAAATCATCATGACCAATTGCAAATCAAAACAATGCTAAAGGATCAAATATAAAGAAAATAAAATTAAGGGGCCAAAGCATAAATAATCTTAGGGACCCAAAAAGAGGGGGGAAGAGAGAGAAAGATATTGTTGTCTTTCATAGTGTTTTGTATCTACGGCTACAATGTTTTTTATATGCCTTTCAGTTTTTTTTTTCATGTTAATTAATATGTTTTCAATACCATAATTCCAAATCTGTTCTAAAACAGAAGGAATTTGCCTTTTCTCAGGGGAAAAATCCATGAGCAAAGATGATAATATGAGATATATATATATATATATATATATATATATATGTCACTGTGATTATATTGTTAAAACCATTGCACAGATGATAATATGTTTCCCATCTTTATTTTGTCATGTTTGATGTGTTTTTTTATTTTATTTAAAGAAAATTTATAAGTATATTTTATTAGAAATAATTTTAGACTTAAATCAAATTTTCATTATAAAAATCAGTTCAAATTTTGATTTAATTGAAAGTTAAAATTTTTAACTTTTAAATTATAGATTATAAATTATATCATACTCCTTCAAAATATAAAATTTTATTTGGGTTATTTTTAATAATCATGTTTGTACTCAAAGTCATTTTAACTCAATGTTTTCATAAATTATTTTTAAAAAAATAACTTCTAAATTATAACTTAAAATGAAAAATAATAGTTCAAAAAACATATCAAATATATCCCATCCAATTCAAATCCATTGCTTATAGCTAAAAGCCAATTTAACAAAAACATATAAGGCATGAGATATAGCACTAGAAAGAAATTATTTTTTATTATTACAGTTAAATTATCATTTTATTTTTCAATTAGAAAAAAAAAAGTCTTTGTATGATTTTGTATTTTTTTTTAATGGCTCATTAGTTATTAAAAGATTATAAGTGGATATACAAGTTTTTTTAAAAAATAAGTTTTGTAAACATAATTAGGTAAATATTTCATATTATAAAATTAAATATTTTAATCTATATTTATTTTTAATTTTTTAGTTATTATTAATATTTTTTATTTATTTACATAAATAATTATTAATTTATTTAATTATATAATTACATAAAAAAAATTTAATTTGCATTTAAAGTTTTTAAAATCTTTTCTAAAAAAATTAATACAACCCGCTAAGAAGGGTGGTAATATATAAAATAAAACAAAAAACGAAATTCAATGGAGGCAGTAATGAATGGCCCTGCAGCATTTGAATGTGGGACCCATTTTGTGTAATAGATAGCCACATGCAAACATAATATATTGTATTAGATTATTCTATATATATACACACACACACACACGTGATGGCATGCCCACATAAATATAGAATAAATATATTTGATAATATTATAATTATGAATTAGCATTAGATGAGTAATAAACATTTATGATGAAGCTAATATTTTATGACGGAAAAAAAATTATATTGATCAAAAACTTATAAACTAAACAAAATAATTTGTAAAAATCTACAATATTTTATAAGGAAAGATACAGTGCTTTCGCCACATAATTTAACTTTTCTATTAATAAAAAGCAAAAAACATTACAAAGCTAAATTCTCTATCAACTTAATATTAAAAAATATATATATAATTTTGGAAGTAAAAAAAACTCATGAGGAAAAACGTTGTAGTAATTGACAATGTTTTGTGAGGAAAACTACAGTGCTTTCTCCAATAAAATCGATAAAGATAATTTTTTGAAAAAATCATTAAAAAAACTATTTAAAGAAATATTGTAGCAATTTACAGTGTTTTATGAGAAAAGTTACAACGCTTTTCTCATATGATTTAGCTTTATTGTAATTAGAATTTTTAACCAACTCAATATTAAAAAAAAAATCAACAAAGATAATTTAAAAAAAAATCATAAAAAAAATCATATGGAAAAACACTGCAACAATTCACAGTGTTTTAAAGAAAAAACATTACAAAGCTAAATTCTCAATAAGCTCAATATTAAAAAATTAAAATCGACAGAGGCAATTTTAGAAGAAAAAAACAAGAAAAACAGGAAAAATAACCATATTGGAAACACTGTAGCAATTCATAATGTTTTGTGATGAAAGCTACAGTGCTTCCCCACATGATTTAGCTTTATTTGTAATGACTTGTAATTGTAATTCTCAACCAGCTCAATATTAAAAAAAAATTGACAAAGATAATTTTAAAAAAACCATAAGAAAAAAAAACATGTTGAGAGACACTTTAGCAATCCACAGTGTTTTGTGAGGACATCTACAATGCTTTCCCCACATAATTAAGCTTTATTACAAAGTTAAATTCTAACCAGCTCAATATTAAAAAAATAAAATCGACAAATATAATTTTGGAAAAAAATATTACAAAAAAAGAAAACATAAAAGAAACTGGAAAAAAATCATGTGAAAAAAATACTATGGCAATTCACAGTAATTTACGAGAAAAGTTACAGTGTTTTTCTCACATATTGTAACTGTAATTTTTAACCAGCTCAATATCAAAAAATAAAATAAAAAAATATAATTTCAGAGAAAATCATCAAAAAAAACCTTGCAGAGAAACACCGTAGCAATCAACAATGTTTTAAAGAAAAAAATTACAAAACTAAATTCTCAATCAGTTCAATATTAAAAAAAAATCAATAAATATAATTTTGAAAAATAAAAAAATAAAATAGAAAAATCATGTGGGAAAACACCGTAGCAATTTACAGTATTTTAAAGGAAAAAAATTACAAAGTGAAATTTTTAACCGGCTTAATAATAAAAAAGTAAAATCGACAAAGATAATTTTGAAAAAAAAATAAACAAAAAAAAGGAAAAAGTTTGAAAAAAAAGTAATTTTGGAAAAAACAATAAACAGAAAAAAAAAGTGAAAAGGGGGAAAGTTGGAAAAAAAAGTGAAAAAAAAAGAAAAAAAAAGAAAAAAAAGAAATGCACTATGGATTACTATTGTAATCCACAGTGCATTGGGTGTGGGTGAACAGTGAATTCTCCATACTCTTTAGATTATTACTTAATAAATGATAAGAAGACGGAACTATTCTATAATTTTATAATATCAGAGAAATAATTCAATTTGTATCTTTATTTTAATTTCTTCTAATATGTTTATAGAAATTTAATTATTTATAATTTAATTTTTTATTTATAAAATTTTCTAATCTATTCTTCTTGTAAATATTTTTATTTAAATTGTTGGAAACACTTTCACATGAAAAACTTAAGTAAGACATAATTTATTATAAAAATATTTGAAAAAATTGTCCGAATTAAAATTAAAAATTTTCTTCTTTATTTATTTTCTTAATAAATTAAATGGATTTAAATTTCTCGTATATAAAAATATGATGAAATGATAAATTAGAGAATAATTTTATATCCATGAATTTGAAACAAGAAGATTTGTTGGAATACATGGAGAGTTGGTTTTAAAAAATAAAAAAGAGATAAGCTTAGCTAATTCCTTTAATCTTAATCTTTATCCGATCTTTATAGAAAAAAATATAAATCTGAAATAAACAAAAAATCTAAAAAGAAAAAGAAAAAACATAAATATTGTCAAAAACCTAGAAGTTTCAACAAGATTTTTGATATCTATAAATTCAATGATTCACATAGCGACGTAATTGTTATTATACAGAAAATAATATCTGAAATCTTATAAAAATTTAAATGTGATCTAACATCAAAAACTATAACCAATTATTATTTTATTGACCACTCGATCTTTTTTTAAATCTTTATTAACTTTTTTTATCTATAAATATATCTATTAAAACATCAATATAATAATATATTGAAAATAATTTTTTATTTAGTTAAAAAAGACTACTTCTCAAAATCATCTATTTTCGCATGCCCAACGACATCACGAAGTAGAGGACAAGTCCACCTCCACTGGAAAGCGACTTTGATGTGGACAGGATTCCTTTGTTTTTTACCTTCGCCTTCATCTGCCTCGTCATCCACGACGCCTCCATCTTAACACTCTTCTATTAGTATCTAATCCTTTTCTTATTTTCGAAGAAATTATTTGATATAAGTTATTCATGATTTAATATAAGTAAATTATAACTTAGTTATTGATGATTTAATATAAGTTATTCATCAATCCTTGTTGGTTATAATTTTTTTTTATTAAAGTGGATATCCGGGTTAGTTTATGCTTACTTTAACTAATTCCACAAGTTCTGAAATTAATAACCATGTAAACTTCTAATAATCCTGAGATTATTTTTATTAATTATAATTAATGACTCTGATTGCTAGTTCAAAAATTCTTATATATATCAAGGCATCAAATCCCCGTCCAATTACTCATCAAATCGTGGGATTTACACAGAAATGTTGCAAAGATTTGAAATTAATAATGGGTGTTCTCTCAGAAAAGGAAGAAGATCTATATGTGACCATACAAGTAGGTATATTAGATATTGAAGTGTAGAACATGCTCTTTCCTTTTAAGAGCTAGGAGTCCAAATTGCAGGAAGAGAAAACATGAAATATATGAGAGAAATAAATAAAAGGAAAGAGACAGAAAGAGAGGCTAATAAGAAAAATAAAAGAAGAATTTTGGGTGTTTTAAAAAGAAGATGGTAATTAACAATTATTTTTGAAATCACAAAGGTTAATTAATTATTTTTGTTAATCTCAATGGTTTTTCAATATAAAGTAGATGTAAATGTAGGCTTATTAGATAGTGTTTGATTACTATCTTAAGACAAAAAAAAAAAAAGAAAATAAAAATAAATTATCTTTAAAAACATATCCTCGTTATATCTCATGTTTTGAAAGTATCAAAATTCATTGTAAAATTATTTCAAAGACAATTTGTTTTTTTATCACCATTGTTTCCATGTTTTTTTATCTCATAATAGTAACCAAACACTACTTTATATATTCCATAAAAAAATATTATTTTTTCATCCACTTATATTTAGAAGAAACTACATCATAATTTTTTTTTGAATTCGAGGAAACCTCACCCCCCTGGAAAGCGCACTTTGTGGGCCCAGGTGAGGGAGTAAAACCCCGGCTATCCCAGGCTCTTACAAGAGGTGCACGCCCTGACTCGAACTCGAGACCTGCTGTGCAGATCTCAAACCTTTTGTCATTACGCTACGCCCCTTGGAAACAACTACATCATAATACTTCTACAAATATAGCTTTTCTAGATTATGTATCTTCATTTTACCATTTGAGCATTAATTAGTTTTTGTTAAACTTAATATTTGAAATTTCTTTAATTTAAATCAAAGATTTAATAGAAAGAATCCCAACTTCTAACCATGAGTTGTGCCTTTAAAATATTGTTACTAAGAACAAATTCAAAAGTTTGACAAGATTTAGATAACATTTGATTATTATCTCAAGAAAATTATTTGATTGTAGAGACTATCTCAATCTCAAAAATAATGTTTAGAAAACCTTTTTTTATCTTTTTTTTAAAGGAGAGATAGAGGGGGTGTAGACTTTGCAAAACCAAGTTAATTTATTTTTTCAATAAATATTCCTTTAAACATTTCATAATTTCAATTTTTTTTCTTGGTTTACTAAATTTCAAATATGTTTCCTCTCTCTCTCATTTACATCAATTTAATTTTTAAATACACTTTTTAAGAATGTAATTGTATTAAAAGTTTGGTTTTTTATTTATTTAATCAAATTAATATAAAAAATCAATTACATAAAAAAATAACCTTATGATAATAAAAAAAAATGTTTATTTATGATGAAATTATTATCTTGTATTTTCAAATATGTTAAATTTTAACTTTGTATTGCTGAAAATATTTTATTTTATATATGATTGGTTTATTTATTTTATTATTAAATATATTAAAAAATAATTTAATGAAGGAGTAAATCATAATTTAATTATATTATCATGTTAAAAACGGATTATGTTTTTTAAGATGATTACAAATCTTTTTACAACATAATTTTGATGAGTTGAGAAATTACTATTTTAAGTTAGTTAATAAAAAAGTAATATTTGTTATAAACTAAAGTGACAATAATAATGTTTAGTTATTGTTTGGAACATTTTAAATTTGATGATAAATATAAAGAGTAAAATAAATTTTTCTATAATTTATTTTGTCTTGTCTCTAGTCAATTAAATATAATACATAAATATTTCTTCTGTAACATATAAAATTATCATACAAAACTGTGTCTTCATCTTTTGTCGTGGAATATCGTTGGTGCCCGTGACGAACTTTTTTTTTTTGTATAAAAAAATAATATTTAGATATTTTTTAATTAGATAAAAAATAAAAAGAAAAGAAAACTATAATAGATAAATCAAGTTTAAAAACAAAAGTAATTAGAATAATCCAGAAAAAAAATATTTTTTTCAAAAAATTACAAATAATATATCTCAATTTACATCCCTGTAAATATAAAATAATAAAATGGGGTAGAAAAGGACAGAAACAAATTGATATTGGTCAATCCAAGTTAGCATAACAAACCTATATTAACAGTAATCAGGGTTGAGCCATCCTGGAATATCCCGCCGAACCAGCGATCTAGATCATGAGTTTTGAAAACCCATTAAAAAATAAAGAGAATTAGAAAGCTCTTTTAAAAAAAAATATTTACTTTTTAAACTCGTGATTGGGTTATTACCTAAGACACCATATCTCAAAAAACTATGAAGTTGAATTTCTAATCAATCAAATATTAAAGGATAAAATTGAAAAAAAATCAATTATATAAAAGAATTAAAAAATATAGGAATAAAAGAATAAGGATAAAAATTGAAAAAAAAATAGTAATTTTATGTTTGATTGAAGGGTGAAATTGAAAAGAGAAATCAATTTAGCTAAAAGACTCAAAGAAATCAAAAGAATGAAAATCAAAATTAATATAAAAAAATTGATTAAAGAGTGAAATTGAAAAGAATAATAACTTTTATAAAAGGGCCAAGAAAAATAATTAGAAATCAAAACAATAATCAAATTGAAAAACTTAATACCATCAATTTGGATTGAAGGATGAAATTAAACCAAATAAAACCTTTATAAAAGGAGTAAGAAATAAAAAAATAAAGATAAAATTAAAAAATATGATATTTGGTAAATTGGAATTGAATTATGAAATCAAAAACAAATTAAACTTCTACAAAAAAAGTCAAGAACAAAAACTAAAAAAAATAAAAACTAAAGTTATAATATCAACAACAAAAATGATCAAGTTGTAATTTTTTAGGAAGGAGATAGAAGAAAAAAAAAAGCCTACCGGTGGCAAACCAGACCATCAATTCCGACATGTGCCGCTCCACATGGACAAGAATACAACGTGGCTTCTAAAGACATGGTAAAGGGGTATTTTTAGATGCTAAAAGGCGCTACAAGCACCGTCGGAAGTGCTCAACCGTCGCCCACACACCTCTTCATAGTGTACACGTGCTTGATCTTTTTTTGGAATATATATATATATAGTCAAATATCAAATTGTCCATAAGCTAACATGGTAATAACAGGAAAAAAAAAACATTGTGAAAAGAAGAGAAGGCCTATTAACTCTAATTTTAAAAATTTTGTTTTTAAGGGTATTTTGATAGTTTTATTATGCTTTTTAATTATTTATATATTAGGTTAAATATCAAATTGTCCCTCATCTGATATTATAATAATAAAAAAACCATTATGAAATAAAAATGCATATTGACACCAATTTTAATATTTTTGTTTCCAATGGTATTTTTATCTTTTTACTATGCAATTAATATGCAAAAAGACTTATTTGTTCCTAGTTAATTTGATAATAACTAATGAGTCATGTAAAAAAACTTTAATATTCTTGATAGCTAGTGTTAAGGTTTTTTAGTGGAGAAACAAAATTATCATTATATCATTCCAATGAACATTGTAAATGAATCTGGAGTTATGATGTTTTTTCAAAGGCCTTTTAGCTTTTATAAATAGTTGAAATGATACATTTTGGTTTTAAAGCAACTTTGTGTGTCATTTCAGGGTTGCAGTGTTTATATATATATATATAAAATTCAAAATATTAATTCAATATATATAATTTTAATTTAAATTCAGAGATAAATTAACTTGAAATTATACAATTTAAATTTCAAATATAATGTCAAGTATCTAAACATAATTTTAAAATTTAAACATTCTTATTTAGTAACTACTAGATCATTAGCTTGTGCTATGCTGCGGGTAAGATCAATTTTTTTAATATAAAAAAATTCCAGGTGTAGCTAATATTTTTCTAGTATAAAAAAAACTTTAATCGTGTGAGAGTTGACTTGATATGATTTGATTGACTTTACGGGTCCAAAAACAACCTGGACAACCGGTAAAAATATAGTTTAACTAAAAAAACTCAAGACAACATCCCTTTTAAAAAAAAAAAATATTGAGATGACAACATATTGGATTAAACCAAATCAACCCAGATTAACCTTCCAAATTCATGACCCAAGTCATGAAAACATGATAACCTCATATAAAATAAATAAAAATAAATTATAAAACTCAATTCCTAATAAACTCATGTTTAAATAATAAAATTAGAAAAAAATTCAATTTTAAAAAAGGACACAATAAAACGACATAAGTCTATTCGGATTAACTCGTAAAATTCATGACCTGGATCATGAGATTGAGATAACTTAATAAAAAAACAAATCTAAACAAATGACAAAACCTCATTCATAATTAACCAAATGTTGAAGATTTTGAATGATAAAATTTGAAAAAAAATAATTAAAAAATAAAAAATCCCTATCAACTAGTGAATTATATAATAAGACTAAGATAACCGCAATAAATTATAAAATTTAATTTTAAATAAATCAAGTGTTGAATAATAAAATTAAAAAGAAAAAAAATATCAATTTAAATAAACAAAAAAAATTATTCACATAACAAAACATATTAAATGAAACTGGAATATTTTAGATATAATTTTGATAAGAAATTCAGAATATTTAAAATGAGATAAAATTTATTTTAAAATTGTTTTATTTTTTAAAATAATACAAGATATACTGGTTTTTTTAAGGCGAAAGAGTATAGAATTCACAACCTTGAATCAAACAGTAGATTACTGGACAAAGGATGAGGGGCAAACATGTAAGTACAAAATCGCACCGTGCCTGTCTCTGGACTATTATAATCCCATCGAACTCTGCACAGAACGAAGAACTTCTTTCAGATTTCATTTCTCCTTCTTCTCCACTGTCTCACAGAGCTCTCGTTCTCCTCCCCTAAAACAGAAAACCCATCAGATCGTTTCTTCTCCTTCTTCACTCTCTGTCACCACCTCTCCTTCTGAAAAACACCCCAAACCTCTCTCTTTCTCTCTCTATATATAAACATACATATACATAGATATATCTCCCCTCCTCTCTCCTTCTGAAGCAAAACTTCTTTCTTCTGAGTGATGGGTGTGAGCTGCTCCCGGTGCTCCCACACTTCCCACATCACAGAAATCATCATCACCAGTTTCTTTCGCCACAAATCGTAAGACTGATATATAAAGACAAGAAAAAAAGAGATAGAGATCATTCAGTTCTGGAATCTGGGTCTTTCGTTTTTTCTTTTTTTGACCAGATATATAAGCATATAGCTGTGATGGCAGCTTGATCAAATCTGTATCAGCAGGAAACAGTTTTACAAAAGCATGGTGGGTGGTACCGGTGGTTCTAATTCCAATTTGTCTGTTTTGCTTCAAAGCCAAAGAGGCCCTTGTGCTGCTTCACAACCTCTTGAATCTTTTTTCCTTTCTGGCTCTTCTCCTTCTTTTCTTGGTATTCTTTCTAACCCTGGTTCTATCTCTTTTTCCTGCTGAGTTGTTTTCAATGGAAAAATCATCACACAATTAGTGAAGTAAAAAAATCTGGTCTTTTGAACCATCCTGTCTATACTTGTAATTTGATTATTGGTTTTCTTTATCTAGGATAATTTTGTATTTGCTCAAATTATCAAATCAGATTTCTCTAATTTATCTCCTATATACATATATTCAATGGAACCTTTCTTCTTCTTCTTCTTTTTCCTGAGAAATTATCAGAGAAGAACACATTCAACCATGTGTCGCAATTATTCAATATCGATCAATAAGAGCGAAATGAAAACAACCAAACCGTAAGATCGAAAGCAAGTGATACTGCCGCAGAAATGATTGCTAATTGGTGTGTGTTGTTATTGTGATTGATTGAAATACGATCTTCTAATTATCGTGTGTCAATAATTTAGGTTCAAGATCCATGATGAGTTTTGAAGATGTTCATCAAGCAAACGGATCAACCAGGCCTTTTTTCCGCTCGTTTGATCACGAAGACAATGGAGACGATGATCTGGATGAATATTTTCATCAACCTGAAAAGAAGAGGAGACTTACTGTTGATCAAGTTCAGTTTCTTGAAAAGAGTTTTGAGCTTGAGAACAAGCTTGAACCTGAAAGGAAAATCCAGCTTGCAAAGGATCTTGGCCTTCAGCCGCGTCAGGTTGCTATATGGTTTCAAAACCGCCGAGCAAGATGGAAGACTAAACAGCTGGAAAAGGATTATGACGTTTTGCAATCTAGCTACAATAGCCTTAAGGCTGACTATGACAACCTCCTCAAGGAGAAGGAGAAACTAAAAGCTGAGGTAAATAAACTCCATCCTTTTTTTAGAGAATTCAACATCCTTGCTGCCATACGTATCTCTAGTATAGAAGGGAAATAAGATCGAGCAATGGTTTAATTGTTTTCAGGTTAATCTTCTCACCGACAAGTTGCTCCTCAAAGAGAAAGAGAAGGGAAGCTCAGAATTGTCTGATAAAGATGCATTATCGCAAGAGCCACCTAAAAGGGCTATAGCTGATTCAGCTTCCGAGGGTGAAGTGTCGAAAATCTCAACAGTAGCCTGTAAGCAGGAAGATATCAGCTCAGCCAAAAGCGACATATTTGATTCAGACAGCCCACATTACGCTGATGGGGTGCATTCGTCACTCTTAGAGGCAGGAGATTCTTCATATGTTTTCGAACCCGATCAATCAGATTTGTCACAAGATGAAGAAGATAACTTTAGCAAGAGCTTATTGCCTCCATACGTCTTTCCGAAGCTTGAAGATGACGAATACTCTGACCCGCCTGCAAGTTTTGAAGATCATGCCTTTTGGTCCTGGTCATACTAAGTTACACTTGGTATGTATCATCGTTTGTTATTCTTCTTGTTTACTTGCAGCTTCTTATGCATTAAAGCAATAAATCCACTCACGGCGCCCCAGCCCAGATCTGTGGTGCTGGGGTGGGTTCTCCTGGTTGTAGTTGGAAATGATGATATGATCTTTGCCCCGTTTGTATCTTGGCTGTGTCTGGGGTCCCTTTTTTTTTTCCCCCCCTAAACTAGATGGAACTTTCAGAACCTGTTGTAACTAAATTTCCTTAAAAAGTTTGTATGGGAAGGTAATGCATCTCTTGTATTCGAAAACTGTTCCTTGATTTCCACGCTTAGCTCGTTGATTAATCCACTCCTGGTGACTTTACAGAACTTAAATGTGTTGTGTTCATGTTCAAGTCAGCAGAGAGACATGATTCTCTTTAATTGGCAAGATTTTTATTTTTATTTTTTATTTTGTTCTGTTCTCTTTTGGATCTAAATCTTATGCACAAAAAGATATGAACAGATTTCAAAAAACAAATCAAATCTGTCAGTGGATACGGTACTTGTTCCCCGTCCTGAACTCTGCTTACTGTTCCCGGGAGACTCTAATTAAATCTTAGTTATTGCCGCGTAATGAGATCATGTGTAAGGAATAGTTTGTTTTTATGTTTTAAAAAGAATTAAATATTTTTTTATTTAAAATTAATATTTTTTTGGTATTTTTAGATTATTTTGATGCGCTAATATCAAAAATAATTTTTAAAAAATAAAAAAAATATTTTTTGATATTTTTTGAGTAAAAAGTACTTTGAAAAATAATTATAACCACGTTTCCAAATTAAGTTTGTTTGGTATTGTGGTAACTTTTGTGGTTGTGGTTTGAAAACGTTGTTTTATAAAAAGTATTTTTGGTTGAGGTTGGTTTGATATTTATATATGTTTGGTTAAAACTGTGGTTGAAATTGAGATTGAATAAAAAGTAATTTAATGTGTTTGGTTAAACAAACTTTTCAAATTAAGATTATAAAATAAATAAAAAAGATATATATTAATATTGATGGTTTTTAATTTAAATATTGTAGATTTAACTACTATTATTACATCATTAAATAAATAATATTTTATGTTAAATATTTTTTATTATTACATTAACTTATCTACAATTTCATCACGTATGAAATTCATCTGATAAGGACTATAGTTTCCATGGTTTTTTGAGTATGCAACAAAATTAGGTAAAATATCATCAGAAACAAAATTGAAATTACAATCAAATTCCATAAATGTTACATCATCATCCGATGTTCTTCTAATTTGTGTAGTGTTATTAAATAATATTAAATACTAGTTTTTCGAGTAAAACATAATTTTAAAAAAATTAAATTTTTTTTACCGGGTCGGACGCGATCCAATAAACACTATTCACGTGAACAATACCAGGTGAATGCTTCTCGCGTTGCTAGGTGAATTAATTCACCTGGAATGGGCACTGTTGCGAACAGTGCCCAGGTGACTTACACGAGAAGCAGCTCTCTACTGCTGTGTGTGAAATGACGGTTTGAGAAAAAAAATTATTGGTCCCACGAAACAGTAAATTGCTTTTTTTCATATTACCAAACGCATAATTTACGCGGTTTGCTTTAAAAGCTAAAGCTATCGCATAAACAAACACCCTTTTAGTCAGAGCTGTAATGCCTCGTAGTGTGGTCTTTAAAATGTTTGTTATTTAAAAATATTCATGTGTGTGGTATTTAAAGTGTTTTTTATTTAAAAATATTATTAAAATAATATTTTTTATTTTAAAAAAGTTATTTTTAATATCATTATATTAAAACGATTTAGAAATATAAAAAAATAATTTGAAATAAATAAAAAAATTTTAATTTTTTTTTAAAAATACTTTTGAAACACGTTGTAAAACTTTTTAACTTGGATGATTGAGCAATTAAAATACTAATATAAAGATTAATTTTTAAAAATAAAAAAAATATTATTTTAATATATTTTTAAATAAAAAATATTTTAAAAAATAATATTTAACACACGTAACATTGAGTTCGGATAAGGAGTGGAAATTATTTACCATTATTTACCCGATAAAGTGGCAGAAATCGAGTTCTCTACCATTTTATTATTAATTTGAATTTAGAGATTTAAACTATTAATAAAAGTATATTAATTGCTAGCTAACTCAACACTATTCAGGTTAATTTGAATGGCTAGGGCTTTGGGCATGGAGGAAGAAAATAAGGGCATGTGGATTTGGGACTACTCACACGAGTGCTGGTCTAAATAGCTTGTCTCACCTTTGCCATTAGCACGTGTAAATTGCCCTACCTGTTTTTTCTAGTCAGAAAAAAAGGACGTTAAAGATCGGGTCATGATCGTAATTGAGGGAAAAGTAACCACTACGATATAATTCCGTAAATTCGGAGCATCTTTATTTGAGAATCAGTAACGGAAAAGTTTCTGTAGAGGAGTAGTTGCGTGGAGGTCTAAGTTTCATGGCGGAGAATTTCGTGCCACCTCATTGAGAAATTCAACAACGTCACTCAACAATATTTTATTTATTTATTTATTTATCCACGCTTATCTTCGAGCTGAGCACCTTAAAATTTGATACCAACTAAAGTCGAATCCATAGAAAGCGAGACTTTTCTTCAAATTTCTTGAGAGGAAGGACTTAGTGCGCACGTGTTTTACTACTATTTTCGAACCAACTAATTCATTTTTAATATAATTAAAGGATGCATTTTCATTTTAACTATTTGAATTTTAAATTTCTTGACGAGTTGTGCATATATATATACAATGCTTTTTTTTTTTAATTTTGATAAAGATAGCTGTTTTAAATCCAATAGAATAATTAGATTAAATTTATTATGTAAAAACCGGAATATCTTAAATCTAAAATAAAAGGATATATTCGAATATTTGAAAAAAGTGAGTGAGTTTGTACGCAACAATTTGTGAGGTGGGAGATGAGAAAATAACAGGGGTAGAACAAAAGATTAATTAGGATCAAAAGGTATGTTATTTACGTGATTTTAATTTTCAGTTTAATTTTCTTTGTTTATTAAT
>Ga0325405_1001850_pt1 | contig 21707 bp, 14 predicted proteins | sample PopdelMetagenome_21_FD_205663 | JGI IMG/M metagenome (GOLD analysis project Ga0325405, IMG submission 205663) | Populus deltoides microbial communities from Bellville, Georgia, United States - Xylem-Control-R2 | ecosystem: Host-associated > Plants > Phyllosphere > Stem > Wood/Secondary xylem...
TTTAAGAGATTTATTGAAGTTAGCTTGTTTTTATTTTCCTTTTATAAAGCTCATGTTTTTTTCAATTTTATCATTCAACATTTATTTAATTGAAGATTAGGCTTTGTTTTTTGTTTTTGTATTTACTTTCTATAGGATTTTTCACTAATTTGAAAATGGCATGAGTTATGTCGGATCTTTTTGTTTTTTTAATTTTATCATTCAATATTTATTTAAAAGAAATATTGGTATGAGATGCTCACTTTATGATATATTTTTTTGTTTTCTGGGTCGCTACCTTGACAATACGTGCGACCGCTTTCAATGTCATCGTGCAAGTTTTCATAATAGTGTTAGAATCGCCTCGGTGAACTTTTTCTGTTGATAGAGTGGTATTTCTAGTGGAGTGACGGTGAGTCTTTAATGAGTCTTTCTTTTTTTTCTTTCCGAATATGATATTGATATTTATTTTTTTATAGTTAATTATTACTTTTTTTTTTGTTTGAAAATCACGTGAATTTCTTTTGAATTAGATGTAGGCCTTCGGTTGATAAGCGTGCTTTGATCATTGTTTTGTGGTTAATTTGTTTAATTATCAGATTGAGTCATGAAAAAAAAAAAATCAAGATGGTGGGTGAGGAGGACTTCAAGAATATTCTCCTCGAAAATGTCCAGCCGCAGTGGATCACCACGAGGCATCTTACAATAAACACTGTATCTTGCTGACAAATGGCCATATGTATTATTAGCTGTAAGAATCTTTGTTTGGTTCAGTCTACTCACTTCTATATCAGCTTCTAATTTTGTGAAGTATTTTTTATTTTTTAAAATTTAAAAAAATTTGAATGTTAACAGAGAAAAGGATAACATTAAAAAACACAAAATAATGAGTACATGTTTGCAGAAAGAAAGGAACAAGACGAAAAGCTCCCATATAAACATACCCACATAGTCATTCTCCATCACCCCCACCTAGGCATCAGCTATTGTTTTTCTCCCCTCTCAAATTCATTTGCTTTTTGGCCATGGCTCTCCAAACACAAATGTTAAGAAGAAATGTCAAAGAAGCCAAAGCCAAGTTTTGGTGGAACTCTCTCTGCAGTTCTTTCTCTACAGTTCCTTCTCCTATTGATTCTCCTCCTCAACTTCCACCATTTGATTACCAACCAAAACCTTACAAAGGACCATCAGCTGATGAAATCTTGCAAAAACGCAAGAAATTTTTGGGTCCTTCTCTCTTTTACTACTATCAGAAGCCTGTTAGTCTCTAATATTATGTACCCTTTTAATTTAATGGTTTCCTTCTTCATGTATAGCATAAAAGTTTTGATCTTTGTTTCATTTTGCTGTGTTCTCACTCTGTTCATCACTTTCTGATCGTGCCCTTTTGATCTCAGTCTATCTTTCCTTTTCATTTTGTGTTGATTGATGATGTTGTTTTCGTTTTGCAGTTGAATATTGTTGAAGGAAAGATGCAATATTTATTTGATGAAAATGGTAGGAGGTATTTGGATGCTTTTGCTGGGATAGTGACTGTCTCTTGTGGGCACTGCCATCCTCAAATTTTAAATGCAATTATGGAGCAAAGCAAGCTGCTCCAACATGCTACTACCATTTACTTGAACCATACAATTGGTGATTTTGCTGAGGCCTTAGCTGCTAAGATGCCTGGAAATCTCAAGGTTTTTGGTGTCCTTGATCCCTTTCTTTTAATTTCCTTTCGGTAAATAATCGTAATTCTTGAAGGAATATACAGGAACGATGTAATTTAGGTTTTGATTAATTCAGGTTTTGTTTTTGTTTTAAAATGATGATCATTATTCTAAGTGGTTGGTTGGATAATGCTTAAAATAATTAGTTAAATTTTTAAAAACATGAATTTTCTTGGTAATCAGTGCGTGATTCATCATTGTTTGTGTCAAAGGTACAAAATATTCCTGAAGTAAATTGTGACGACGATTATTGAAGTAAGATTTTGATGCTTAAACTGATTTGAAAACAGTATCTAAATTTTAAACTTGTTTGCATGTGCAGGTTGTCTATTTTGTAAATTCTGGATCAGAAGCTAATGAATTAGCTATGCTGATGGCTAGACTATACAGTGGTAACCTTGAAATGATTTCGTTAAGAAATTCATATCATGGTGGAAGTTCTGGTACAATAGGACTGACAGCTCTAAACACATGGAAATACTCAATTCCGCAGGTTTGTTGATCTACTGTTGCTGCAGGTAAATATGATCACTCGTTGTAATTGGATTGATGCCAGTAAATCTAACAGAAGAATTTTGCAGGGCGAAATTCATCATGTTATTAACCCAGATCCGTACCGAGGAATCTTTGGTTCTGATCCTACTGGTTATGCCAAAGATGTGCAGGATCACATTGATTATGGTACTTCAGGAAAAGTTGCTGGATTTATATCTGAAACCATTCAGGTTGGTGACTTGACTTTGACACTTGTTTCCAGTAAGACTTTGATACTTGTTCCCAGTAAGCAGCGTATATGGTTGTTTTGACAACCGTGAAAATGAAATTTCAAGGAAACTCTATTCTCTCTTTTGGATGAATATAGGGAGTTGGAGGAGCGGTTGAATTGGCCCCTGGATACTTGAAATTGGTTTATGACATTGTGCGTAAGGCAGGAGGTGTTTGCATAGCTGATGAGGTGCAAACAGGGTTTGGTCGCACAGGAAGCCACTATTGGGGTTTTGAGACACAAGGTGTCATCCCTGACATTGTTACTATGGCAAAGGTATTTAAAATCACCTCTTTCAGATTTGTTCATCAGTGCTGCAAAGATAATTCTATGTTTTAAATAGCTCTCACTTCAATATGTTACTTTCACTATCTTTTGAAAACTGCTTGACCATCCCACAAGTAACACCCAATAGCATTTATCAGGGCATTGGCAATGGTTTGCCATTAGGAGCTGTAGTAACAACACCAGAAATAGCACAAGTAATGGCGCAAAAAATTCAGTTCAATACTTTTGGTGGGAACCCCGTGTGCTCTGCTGGTGGACTTGAAGTATTGAGAGTCATAGACCAAGAGAAGCGTCAAGAGCATTGTGCTGCTGTTGGTTCGCACTTGATTGGACGTTTGAGGGAGCTACAAAGAAGTCATGACAGTAATTTATCTTGAACTTAGCATCTCAATACTCTGTTGTGATATTTGCCTCTGTGATTTACATGACATTTTCTGTTCACTGTATGTTAAGTATTCTGTTGGCTGTCTTATTGCACCATCTGAAATCCGAACTACTTTCAAATGCAAACCAACTATTACTAACTTGCTATAGCAAACGATACTTTTGAGTGTGGTTCTATTCATATACCAACATACACTAGAGTAAACCTAACTAGATTTTTGCTTAGGGCTCTTTTCATCCATAACTATATATAAAAGCACAATTTTTTAAAAAACTTTTGATTGATTATTATAAATTTAATACAATATTAGCATTATAGCATATCTCCAATTGTAATATGTAAATTCCACCTCACTCTAATTAAGGGAAAAAAATAAACATTGAAGATATTCTTAAAAAAGAAATTATTAAAACCTAAAAAATAAAGTAATCTCATCTTTTCATTGTTTTCCTATTTCTAAAACCCTAAATAACATAAAATAAGTTTCTTAAATCACTCCTAACTTATATAGTATATCATTAGCACTTTATTTTGCAGAGTTTGTGCCAAAAACCTAGTTCCTGTAAGTGTCTGCAGATGAATTTTCTTTTATGCATGCGCTTGTACAATGTCTTGGGATGGGCTTTTACACAAATAAGCTTCATCTGAATGTTGTGCACATGTGTGTTTTTGTAAGACATGAGCCAAGCTAGTTTCTCTCTTTAACAGCTTCATGTAGGATTAATTAGTTTTGCTGCTTCTGTAGCCTTGCGCAGAATAGAAATCAAGCCAGCCAAACCGAAGTCCAAATTTTATCAACTTTTTTGTCAGATGTGATGATTACATGAATTTAGATGTTGATATGTAACTTCTGAATTACTGCGACGCATTGTTTAAATTTTTTATGATATTTTAAGCTGCTCTGAAATTTTAATTGTTGTTTCAGTCATTGGAGATGTAAGGGGCAGGGGCTTAATGGTAGGGATAGAACTTGTGACTGACAGGAAGGAAAAAACCCCTGCCAAAGCAGAAACTGCAATCTTGTTTGAGAAACTTAAAGGTAATAAGGCACAACCTCCCAACACCATAAACGTAGAAAAGATAAGCCTTTGACTATGAAATGATTTTCTCATTGATTTCTACTTTGTATTTATTCACTGATTCCTGAGTGCAGAGCTTGGCATCTTAGTCGGCAAAGGTGGAATACATGGAAATGTGTTTCGTATCAAACCACCGATGTGCTTCACCAAAGATGACGCAGGTACTCTTCATGTCTCATCAAGTGCTTAAATAAATTAAACCCTCGTGTTTTTAGATAAGCAATAAGGTAACTTTCAGGAGGGATTATGAGAGCTTTTAAAAACTGCAGTTTCTGTGAAAAAAAAGCTCTGAATTGCTTGCATGATGATTACCATTGTTAATTTTGTTTACATGCTCTTTTTAACCAAATGATCTAATGTCACGGTTTTTGTTTTGGCATACGCAGACTGTCTTGTTGACGCGTTGGACTATTCAATGTCAAAGTTGTGAGGAGCTACCTGCCTGAAGCTGAGATGAATATGTAATTATTCACATTTTTTGGCATCGATCTCTTCTGATAGGTTGCTTTCAATAATATCAAGCAAATATCTAACCTTTCTAACAATAGGGATGAGTTTGCTTGTTTCTGATTCTATTGCGTGAAAAAATCAAACTGTATTTCCATGTTCTGTGGATTCACTTGTCATGATGTGAACCAATGGATACATTACTTGAAAAGTCATGCAAGGAAAACATAATCCAAGAAAGGCTTTAGCGGTTATCGGTGTGTGCGACAGATAATTTTTAGGTCAACGATGCTGGCAAGGCATTAGGTTCTTTCGTTTTTAAGGTGCAGGCAGAGTCAATGCTCAAGAAAAACTTCTATTGCAAGAGGACCTCGGACCTCTGAGGACAGTTAATGTCCAATTTTTCAGAATTATTGGCTCTGTAGTTCCAGGTTTTCGGCAATACCCTCCAAATCAGGCCATGTGCCTAAGCAACCATCTCTAAATGTGGATTCTGAAGACTAAAATATTGATTGAGCTCAACTGGTGATATAGAAGTGGTGGGGATGGATAAGAAGATTAAAAAACTCACAAAGTGAAACTGGAAATGCTCTTTGCTTTATATTTCTCCTTGTACCAAACATAAACTACAAACCAGAAAAAGGGAGAAAAAATTGCTAGTACAGAAGAAAAGAAACGAAAAGGACAAGAAACATCACTAGCTAGATAAAAAGTAGAGACCAATCGTGTTAGACTATTCAATGAAGCCATTGAAGTGTGGACTCAGGATGGTTGATTGATAGTGGCAATCTGATGAACGCGTCCAAAGATTTGTCGTTTTAATTAGTGGAATGACCTCGATTGGTTATTTCAATATTGCTGACAAACGTTGCATGCTTTAATGATTACAGCAAGATTAGTAGAACTAGTAATACGATTGTAACAGCATCGCTTTCTTTTTGGCTTTCTACTTACTTTTGTAGATCCCTTTTGATTGGTTTATGAATAGCTTTAGCTTAGTTAGGGCTTTGCTTGTGTTGCTGGAACACTATCCTGTTGTATGACAACTAGGTTATTTCCAGTAATTATCCATGCTCATTATGGGATCACAAGACAACTGAGCTAAAGCTGTCCCGGTCAGAATTCCCTGGAAATGAAACAGAAACTAATGGAAACAAAATGGCTACGAGTTGCATCTTCTTAATTGTGCATCAATGATATTACATAATTTCGGCAGCAAAACATCCATGCCATTCATTATTGACCTAGAGTTCATTGTCAGGTGGGGTTTTCCAAGCCTACATTGACCATTTCAGTATAAGCAAGGGAGATGGGAGGCAACAAATAGTTTCCAATTCTCACGATTTATGTACAAGGCAGAACAAAAATACAAACACAAGTAGACTACAATTTACATGACAAAGTTTCATCTGCAGACTCAACGTGATATATCATTTGATGGCAAGACAGTAGCAGCACTGAAAATTGATTTAACCACAAGCTTCCTCTTGATAGAATGGCTATTTATATCTAAAACTTTCCAGTTGTAGGAGGCTGCTTGAAAAATGTCAGCAGCTTGAATTGTCTACATAAGATTACATCATTACCCTAAGACGCCCTTTTTCTTTCTGAGTATGGCTCCAGTGATGATTATCTCCTTGAGATCTTGACCAGCTATAGGGTCCTAATATGAAGCTAGGCAGGCTCACGTGGGGTTGCCCAAAGTGAACTCAGAGCCCGAAGCCGTTGGAAGTATTCTCCTAAGGCAAGCAGCCCTCGAGCTGCCTGACGTGTTGTTAAGATACGAGACATCTGCTGCAAAGTTTCCTGGCGTATATGGTCTGCCTGTTAAAACAAAGAGTTGATGTTAGATATATCAACAAGCCCAGCTGATTGACCTCATTCAGAAAGCTGTGGAGCATAACTTCAAGCACAACCAATTTTGACCTAAATGCTAGCGAAAACTTGGATATCACCCACATCTGCATAACAACGTTATTTCATGACACAAGGCACTAATATGCTTTAATGCAAGTTAAGAATGCCTTTTCCTCTGAAATTGAACTGATTACTTCATCGATTGTGTATGTGTTATGAGTGCACATGCCTAAGAACTTAGACTAAAACCATTCGAGAAAGCAAAGAGAAGGTGCATTATAAGACCTGCTGCACAAAGCGGGCCAGAGCTTCTAACTTCTCCATTGCAGTTTCCATATGAGGCGAGTAACTTGCTTCACCCAACTGACCAGCTGCCACAGTCTCTGCTACATTTTGCTGGAGTTTTTCCAAACCTTGTGAAAGAGCATCTTCAGCTTGCTGGCATGATTGTCTAAGATTAAGAACATCCATAAGCTGCTGTTCTGTCAAGGGCTCCATGCAAGGCACGAGAATCTGTAATCAACATAAATTTGTGAATATATCTCAGAAGAAACTGGGTCGGAATAGAAAATATGACAGAAAGTCCAGAAACACAGAATAAAATGAATACTTGAGTCAATGAAGCAACTATTTGAATGATCTAAGAACTTATTAATCATATGAACCAAATGATAAGATGCTAATCTATAACATGTGTTGGTGCCGATACTTACGTCTAGGAAGTGAGAAATGCTCTATTAACGACCACAAGCAATCAGCATGACTCTATACCAATAGCAGAGCCCTCCAAATGAATTATCACTGCATAAATATTTGCGCTTTACATGACTAGACAAGACTTGCTGGCTATTATGTGCAAGACAACACAATAACCACAGTTTTGGAGTAACAAGGGCCATAACCATATTTACAGCAAAGTAGACAATGACCAAAAACCAACTGTATAATTAATAAACCAGACTGGCAATATGTCAAGCACTTTAACAATTGCCAGCATAATGCTCGACGTGAAAGAAATTTAACACACCAAGCCGAGCATCAGCGCAGACTGTAATGCAGTGATAGGTTGTCAAAGTTTTAGATCAAGTTTACCCACCTTGGCAAGGTGGTGAGATCAAAATGAGGTATTTCATAAGTTCAAAGGCACCCCTGTATATAACCTTCAATTGATAATTTTAAATAACTAATTCATCACCTTAAGAAGCTCTGAAGGGCGAAACCCTCCAATCCACAAGAAAAACCTTTCTGCCGACGATTTCCACAAGCCAGACATCACATAGAAAACATCAGCTTTTGCTGCAGTTGCTTTCAGGCGAAAAAGTTCGAAATAGTGGCTCATGTCACTCTCTACACGTATGCGGAGCTCTACATCACTTATATGAGCGTTTAAAGCAGTCCTCATATCACAAATATGTCTGTTTTGCTCCTCCAACCAGTGCCCATACTCCATCTCAAAAGTTGCAATCCCTACAGAATCCTCAGAGTCAGCATATGTTGATAGATAAATGTGAACGAACAAGATTAAAGTTAAACCACAAGTAAAATGTCAAGAAATTAAAAGAGAAAATACAGGCATTTTTCAGGTGAGAGTCATGTATCGACGGCAACCTCTTAAGACCATATTTTAAGTGCTAATTTCAGGAATGTCAGCCAATAAAGGGGACAGCAGTTCACCTTTTATTTGCCATTGAAGTGCTTAATCATTTTTTAAACATTATACATAATAGTAGTGCATGAAGATCGAGTTACAAGTATATGAATTAAATAATGCAACAAATCGCTTCTACTTTGGATGGTCTCCGGTGCTCAAATGAGCTCAAGCAAACTGAAAATTTTTCAACTAACCCCCTATCTTCTTTTATAATTTTGTCATTCTCTAGCAAGAATCAAACAGAGAGAACGGCTAACTTGGAGACAAAAATAAAAAATAAAAAGACAGCTCATATAGAAAATAAAGTGAACCATTAACTTTTAAGAATAACTTGAAGGTCTATGGCATGAAACATTTGACAATGCCCACTGCAAAGTGAGAGAGACATGTAATTCAAACTTGATAGACCACCATCTGGGAGTTCGGCAGCAGAACAAAAAGTAATAGAGTACTTTGGCAGACATACCTGAGCTTGTAGGTCCTCCAAAACCTAGCTGACTAGCATCTACTCCACCACCTATATACAGGCCCTGTTGTCTAGCTCTGTCAAGCTCCTGCTCCAACTGAATGAGCTTCACACGACTTGATTCTAACTGCTGAACATAAGCCTGTAAATAAAAATTAAAATCACATTTAGTAACAATAAACCTCTTATTGCTTGTAGGCCAGCAGTTTTTAATGCATGGTGCATAGTCCTTCCTACCTTCTTCCGCAAACGGCTTTTACGAGCAGCCTCGCGATTTTGTGCAAGACGTCTTTGTACCTGTAAGCATTCAAATGTATAGTTACGAAGCAAGTATTCATATTTTTTCAGAAAGAACTCTCGAGGTTAATTTTTTTGTTGTCATAAGAGAAGCTTGTGGTTGAAACTATTGGATGATGAACATATTTGTATCAATAGACAGAAAACAACAGATTCTAAAGATCTGTGGATGAAATGATCTAAATATGGAAAAGGTCACACTGTCAAACATATCATATTATTTCAGTGTTAATATCTTGACAATCTCAATTAAATAGTGACCGAAACTATAACAAGACTAAAGTAAGACTTCAATGGAGAAAGAAGAGATACAAGACATGACAATCAAGAGATAAAAGACATCCAACATAGTTTAGCAGAACTAGAAATCCATATCTATATATGATAACATTACGATTATTTGTTATGGAAGTAAACGAGCGTGCGCATGTGTGTGTGTAGATAGATAGATAGATAGATAGAGAGAGAGAGAGAGAGAGAGGTCCACAGCCAGCATCATTATCAGACTTTACCTTATCGGCAGGTTTAGATGCTTCTTGGTCATACTTGTTAGAATGTCCAAGAGTACCCTGTGAAGTATCCTCTGACTAAAAACAAATAAATAAAAAATATGCATCAGCTTGTAAATCCGAAAGTAAAACCAGATATTAGAACTAAGAGTGAGCTTCCAACAATTTTCACCTGATTGTCTAGCTTTGTGTCTGGTGCTATAATCATCGATGCAGACGCATTTGGATTACCAGCTATGAACATTGTTGAAGTATTAGGATTTCCATTACTCTTAAAATTTTCTCCCCACATACCAATCTGATGCATAGGGTCATAGATGCCCATCCTTCCGGGGGTGACAAACTGAGTGGATGTGGAATTCATTCTCCTTTAAATTGGGGAGGCAGATCAATAGGCTCTTGGCATAAAAGCATAAATGCGGAGATGAAAATAATAGGAGACGCTTGAGTTCAGTTGTCAATGGAAGAGTTTCAGAAGTTGGGACAAGAAGTCTTCACATTAAGGCTACGAAACAGAACTGAGTAAAGAAAAACACAATAAGACAGCGACTGACAAATATAAATCAAAATGACAAAGTGGAAGTGCCAAACAGCAGAAAACTAAAGGGAAAAAAAAAAGTGAAGCAAGTACATGAGATCCCAACTATACCAATCTGGTATCAGAGACTAATATCTTACTGCACATCACTATTCATGACTTTCTGGTACCATTTGAACCCTAGGGAGGCAAAAGTAAATGCACATTCATGGCAGATAAAGAAGAATCTTAGATTCATGGAAGTGCACAAGCCACTGACACTTCCCCTGAAAGGCATTCCACAGCCACGAAAAGTCTGTGAATGTGCTCTATCAAAACACTCAAATAACCTTCACATAGAGAGAGACTACCAAGCATGAACACCCCCCGCCCCCCTTTTTTTATTTCATTCTTCTTGTGTCTCGGCTCATTCCTATACCACCATTTTTGGATCTACTGTTTACTTGTCTCACTTAACGTGCTTATGGTGGAACCGGTCCTACATGCGTGGTTTGCTATTGTGGTAGGAAATCTCCAAACATGTGGTATCTTTAATCATTGCCACCAGAGAAGAGGAGCAAGAGGTCAACTAGATTGTTGTGTCCTTGTCGACAATAGTGATAAATGGATTGCACAGAAGTGAAAACAGAGGAAAACTAGTGTAACTCTGTGATCCGAAACATCTCCAGAAGCTTTTCCTACCATTAACTTTAAAGAGTATCTCACAGTTACAGATGAGAATTACAGCTCTCGAAAGCCAAAAATAATTGACGAACAACTTGTTTTCAGACCGAAGCAGCACAGCTGCAATCATAAAAAGGAAAGGTTGGAAGCAGAACAGCTTGTTTTCCTCACAGAGCAAAGCAATCATACATCAATTTTGGCTTCCATCCAGGCCAGAAACTTAGAAGAAGTTCACTTTCAATAGCTAAAAAAGAAAATCCAAAGCAAAGCAGAACATATTCAAACACTCAAAAATTTTAGGACATCAAAAAAGCCCCTCTTCCACGTCAATCAATGATTCGCAAATCTCATCGCCATAAGCATAACTCAACTCTCCAACATCCTCTAATCAGCAAACAATTCAAAACAATATCATGTCAAACATATAATCATCACACGAGTAAGACTTTTGTCCATAAGAAAACTTTGCAAAAGAAAACAAAACAAAACAAAACACATACAATTAGTTCATAAAAAATACATACATACATACATACATACATACATATGTATATAGTAATATAGTATCAGCTTTAGAACACTTGAATTCTCCTAGCTAAGCTAGACTTGAACAGAACAGCTTGAAAATTATTAGATTTCCTTATCTTTGTCGAGCCCATTTCAACTTTCTCAATAACCAAACAGACTCCCTCAAAAACAAACCAAAAGAAAGCAAAGGAAAAAACAGACCTTTTTTTCAAATCAAAGCAACATGAAAGAAACTTTCCCGCCTCTGCAACTGCAAGGAGTAGGGCTAGAGGCAATTTTTGGAAATTTTCTGAAGTGAAATCCAAAGAGAAGAAGTAATAGAATTTGTTGCAGTAATTCTCTCAAAACCACCAGTCCCATCATCATTAGCAACAAGAATCGAATGACAATAAGACAGCTTAAAAGAGACTCTCTTCTCTTCAATAGTGTTCTATATTCATTTTTTTATTTTCTTTCTTTTTCTTTTTTATATTTTTTTATACGTATGGAATTAAATATATTGTATTTATATTTTAAAGAAGATATACTCTACAACTTTTGAATTTTTATGAAAACGTCGCAGTTAGTGTAAAATTTTAGGGAAATAATATTGTTTAAAAAAACCTGGGGAAATAGCATAGTTTAACATAACTATTATTTTGAACATGGTTTTAAACAAAACCGTGATTCAGAATATCAATTAGATAATATAATTATGATTATGAATCACGTTTATAATTGGTATTTAAGTATTTATCTGTTAAAAAACATAAAAACTAAAAATATCATCACAAAACAACCTTTAATCAGTGAAAATAGTCTTTAATCCTCCACCAAAACACCAAAATCATCTTCCCCTCATCTTCACGAGTCTTTCTACTATTTTTTATTGTAAATCATCGGCTTAAACTTGATTAACAGCTTCCCTGTCGTGACAACGCCACTAGTCATAAAAAATCAATGTAAAATAATTACATTGTCTTGTAGTTTTATGGGTTTTATTAATGAATTGAAAAATTTTGAGTTTTGATTTATGATTATTTGTATTGTGTGTTGATAATTGAGTATTTTATTAATGTTGGTGTTGATGTAATTTTAGGTTTTGAGTGATGCAATTATGTGTGTTTTTATGCAATTAATATTATTTATAGAATCAATTAGGTTTGAATTAGATAAATTAAGGTTTGAATTGATTTTTGGGTTACTTGTCATATGTGATAATTTTTTTTGAATTGAGATAAATTTTATTTTAATTGATGTAATTAGGTAATTTTTCAATTAATTGATGTTATTAACAAAGTTATAGTTGAAATCATAATAAATAGAATTTGCATTGAATTTTTGTAAAAATTCTAATAATTAAGGATTTTATTTCAATTGAGATCGTTTAAGTTTTAATTGGTGTAATTAGATATGTTTTTATTGATATTATTAAGGTCAAAATAATAGAAATTAAGGTTTGCGTTGAATTAAGATAAATTATTTTGATGAAATGGGTATTTTGATTTTATAAAATATATCTTCCAACTTCTTTATGTTATGTCATTATGATGGTATTATTGTTCTTAATACGAATAGTAGTATAACTTATATTAATGGAAGTACTATATTCTTGAATGGTACTAGAAACATGTCATTTAAAGATACCAAACAAGTTATATATGAAAGACTTGGATTGAATTATAATGATGTTGAAATAGTTATCACTTGTAAGTGTCTTGTTGAGAAACATCAGTATTTTTCTGTACCGATTACATATGATGTGGATTTTGAAAATATGATGGAATTGTTTGTCCAAAGTGGAACAAACATAATTGAGTTGTATATGAGTAATTGACCTAAACTTAGAAGCTCATATAATATAAAGCATAGAGATATTATTGTATCTATACCCATATTTGCTCGACCAATTAGATAATCATCACATTTAACTGGTACCAGTATGTTTAGGACATTAAAAGATAGGATTATAAAAATTTATGATGAAAATATAATTAAAACTACATATTGTTATCAATATAAGTATGACTCCTACAAACCTAGTTAAAACATCAGATGATGCTAATGATAAGATGACGAGGCCTTATGTTCTAGAATTTGATCATAATACCGAAGTTGATGATATGGTTTATAATAATTGGTCTATTTATCATAAAAATTTAGCTAGTGATGCTGATTTGGTAGTTGGACAAGCTTTTAGAATTAAAGATAATTTAATGAATAATGTTAAGCAATAGCATATTACACATTCACTTAAATATCAATTTATCGTTCAAACCAAATATTTGTTTAATTACAATGTGTTCATACTTTTGAATGTTAATGATACTTACATGGTTTTAAAATAAAAATTGTGTTCTGTCATAACCGACCAATAACTTATTGCTATTCACATTAGCGTTTGTGTATTAATAAACTGTTATTGTTATTAATTGTTATTTAATACAACCAGTATTTCTATTAATAGTTTATTAATAAAACCATAATTTTTATTGGTGGTTATGTAAAAGTGTGATATTTCTCTAATATTTTTTTTTAATCTTATGCTAAATTCTCAAAATTTACCAAATTATGTTAGATTGGTAAATAACCCATAACTTTTTATCTAAAAAAAATTATTTTAAATACCTGATTTTTTAGTGAAGTTAAACATCGGTCCATGTTTCAAATTCTATCAAATTAAGCAAAAAAAAAAAAAAACAGAAGGAAAGAAATATTTTGTTGGTGATGGTATTATATGTGATAACCACGAAGAAGATGTGTATTTGGTCTCAATTAATAAAGGAGGGTCCATGAATTTATTTAAATTTTAATTACAAAATTAAAAAAATTAATTTTAAATCAAAAGGGTGAGGTAGGAGAAATGTATTTTCAACGGTACATTCCAGAGGGAGACGTCAAAGAGAGGGATTTTATTATTAGGAATGATCAATCGAGACCACAAACAACATGTATTAAAAAAATACTGTTAATTATTGAGTTCTTGATATTATTTTATTATGTCTTGGTTTTATTGGCTCATCATGGCTACAGGGAGTCAAAGTTTACACAGGCGTTTCCACCACCGCGAATGTGCGCACCAGAGGATCTATCAATGCTCCCCCTCGAAGGTATCTTGTTCAGGAATGCTGTGCCACTGTTTTTCAGTTAAATTTGATATTTTATTTTAAATTAAATTTTTTTAAAAAAAAATTTATATCATTTTAATATATTAATGTTAAAAATAAATTTTAAAAATAAATATATATATATATTATTTTAATATATTTCTAAACAAAAATTATTTAAAAAAAAATTTCTTTTGCACCCTGCACACCTCGGCTGCGTTTGTGTCTAAAGTCATGTTCCGGTGAGTATTTCAAGCAAATCGAACAAGTTCTTTTTATCTTATACGACAAGTTATATTGCAATAGATCTTCAAATTTTGAGTTTTGAGTGGTTTACACGGGCATGTGAAGAGCGTGAGCCAGGGGATCAGAGGGAGATTGTTATTGCGGGAATGGGGATCAGCCGAGAGTATCTGTTTCGTTACAACGTGGGAACACGCGCTATGTTTTATGCGAGTAGGATTTGTTTTCCTGGAGTGGCATAGGAACGGCTACAATTGGATTAGATGATATTATTAATTATTAATTATAAATCTACCGTGCAAAATACATATTGTATCCCCTTCCATGGTACAGTGTTTTTTATTTTTAATTTGACTTTAATTGTATCAAATTATAGGCTAATTTGTTGGGCAATAATTGAATTGAAAGACCGGGAATTAAATTTTAAAATACAAATAAAATTAGTGACTTTAACAAATTACAGTCCTCATACTTTTTAAATTATAAATATTGAGTTTTTATAGTTTTTCAAATTTTAAGAGAAAAATTAATTTTAGTCTCAAATTTTATTTTCTTTATTTCATTGACCATTGGTTAGAAAGATGTGAAAGAAAGTTGTTGTAATCCAGCGTTTCTTGCTAAAAAAACATACTAAGGTTTTATACGAAGAGAGTTTACATTAGTTTTTTTCCTTGAAATTTCCTAGAAAAGTATATCTAAACTTGGTAAGATTTTTTATTTAGGGTTTTGGAATGGTTTTGTGAGGGTTTTTTTTATACCATGAATAAATTTATCAAGTTACCTAGAATGTTTCCTAGATGTTTTGGTTCAATGGGTTGAAAGATTGGTTTTTGGGTCAAAAACATTATTCCTAGTTTTTCTAGCCACCACAATGGCTGAAAATTAAACAATATCAGATGATGTGTTGTCTGATTTTGTTTCAAAAACATTATCTTTCACCCTGTTAAAAATAAAAATTAAGAGCTCAAGCACACAAATCCTAACTAGATAGGCAGCGCTTGACCTCTTTTTTTCTATGTTTTTTTAATTAATTCCTTTTATATATTTATATTTTCAAAATACTCTTTTTATCTTTTATTTTGTTTATGTAGACTCTTTTAAATAACAGTTATTTTTTAATTATTTTGTATGTATTTAATTTTTTTGAGAGATTGTTCTTATTTATCTTTATTTTTTAGGTTTTATATAAATGGAATTTATATTAAAAATAAAAAATATATATTTTTTAGACAAATATTTTTAGTACGTGTAACCTTGCATAATAATTTTTTATCTTTTATTTATTTAATCAATCTCATACGTGTCTATTTTTATTATGATTTAATTAAACAAAAAAAATAATTTTTATAAACAAAGTCTTTAAACAAAACTATCTCAAATATCCAAGTTGTAAAACCAAATATCTTGGTCTATTTTCAACTCTTAATTTTTTAATTTTAATTTTAATTTTTTATTAATGACTTTTTATTTATTTATTTATATAAATATATAGTTTTTAATTTATTTTATTAAATATGTACATAAAAAATTTATTTTTATTTTTTATATAAAGCAAACACGTTGAAAAAGTCTATATGTTTTTTTTTTTTGAAGAAAAATATTAACTAATGAATAGCAAGTATTGCAAGTAGTTTTAGACGGTAAAAGTCAGCTAAAGCATGGCCCACATGATCTGCACGTGAATTGGAAAGTCATGCATTGGAAAATTAACAGTGACAGAAAATCTTAAGATAATTAATTCCATTGAATCACATAAATTTAACGGCTAAATATTGAAAAACTAAAGCAAAGGAGGCATTATTATGCATGGTTAAAGAATTTAGGTGTACAAAAACTAATTAAGATACATAATTTAGATATTAAATAATAAAAAAAATATCATGAAGTTTCGTCATTGCTGACGATGATGCAATTGACCCTATGGCTGTGGTATGATCACCATGCATGAATGAATATATGCATAGATCGATAATTGACTAGCTCACACAATCATATAGTACGCAATTATTAAAATAAATAATAATAAAAACATACCAAGATTAGAGCTGAAGAAGAGAGAAAAACTACAATAAAGAAGAGTCTGCAGGCCATTTTCTCCAATAAAATACTGCATAAATATGAAAAATTAAATAAGTGTGCAATACATACATCAAATATGTTGAATAGCTCTTTTAAGGAAATTAAAAAAAAAAAAAACAGGGAGAGAGATATGAAGCGATGTGAAAGTAACTTCATTAAATTAATATGAGGATTAAGAACTAATCACTTAGATTAAAAAAATATAAATAAAAATTCATAGATAATTATGCGTTTGATAATATGGTTCAACTTGTTTTTTAAAAAACAATTTATTTAAAAAATTCAAATTAATAATTTTTTAAATATTTTTTTATAACTTATATTTGGTGATGTTAAAAATTAAAAAAACATATTATTTTAATATATTTTTAACTAAAAAATATTTTTTAAAAAATTATACACCATATTATTGAATATACACTTAGTTTGGCTTTGGAAGAAACAAATAATGAGATTGCTAGAAACTAGTTTTATTTTGAAAAATAATTTTTATGGAAGTTGAATTCTTGAAAAGTTAATTATTTCTTGATATTTGGTAATATCATAAAAAATAATTTGAAAAATAATTTACAGTGTTTGATTATGCTATGACAAATGAACTAAAAAATAATTTATAAATGTTTTAATTTTTTTTCAATTTTATCTAACATATATATATATATATATATATATATAAAACATTGAATGTAATTATTTAAACACTTACAATAAAATAATGAGATATAAAAAGTGTAATATTGAAAAAAAAAGAATTTATTATATTATATATTTATATATAGCTTATTTTATAAAATATAAATATTTAAATATAATATTATAAACATATAACCTTGTTAAATATTTTTATGTAAGTTTCATTTTTAAAACCTCAAAATATTTTTTTAATTAATGAAAAAGCAAAATTAGTTATTGATATTAATTAATAGTTTATTTTATACAAAATCTCGTTCTCCTTTGCCGTCCATTGCATGTTAAGTTTGTCACGTGACCACCATTCAAAAATAATTGTCTCGTGGAAAAAGAAGAGACCCCGTCTTTTACGCATCACACGCCTCTCTCGCCGTCACCCACGTCAACCACATTTTCTTACCTGATAAACTAGTTAATGTCCACTTCTACTTTTATAGTTTTGATTTTCTAGTATTACCCTTATGATTTTTAAAAAGTCTTAATTTTATCCTTTTGGAAGCTAGAAGGGTAAAAGATATTGAAAAGTCTTAAACTTTTAAGTGTGGCAGTGGAATATGGATGATTTATAGGGGCAAAACAAAAATAAATAAATAAATAAAGTTTACCCAAATGATTAAAAAAATAAACAGATTGAGAAAATCCAAGATTTGAGTAGGAATCTCGATCCACTTGCGTAGTTGTTTGTTACATGTCTTCTAAACAAAGCTTGGTGATCCTACCTAACCATAAACAGCTTATGGCTCTTCATGCCCTGCAAGGACAAGATCATAGTTGTAAAATCCTATACGATTAATTTATATAGAAAATTAGAGATTAATTGGAGCTTGATCACAACCCATGTTATTTGAATTGATTAAAATTTTGACCCGAATGCGATATATATTATTTTTTAAAATAATTTTTATTTAAAAATATATCAAAATAATATATTTTTAAATTTTTAGTTTCAGAATATTAAAATAATTCAAAAATATAATTTTAAGCAAAAATAAATTCTAACCAACCTCTGTTTGCACCCCCACTCCCTCTCCCAGGGATGAAATATATTAGAATTTTAAATACAAAAAATAATAATTAAAACGTTCATTTAATCAAATCATAATATCCAAAAGTGAATGAATTTATGTTTTTTTCTTAAATTATAAATTATGGTTATTGTTATTTGGATATTTGAGGTTTTAAATTTATTTTGTATTTTGGATATTTGAATTATATTTGTTACTTGGAACGTTTAAATCTTTAAATTGTTATTTATTTTTCAAATTAATTAAAAAGCGAGCTTGGATTGAAATTAAAAGAGACGTGTTGAAACTAAAACAAATTTATATTAAATCATTTTTAATATAGTATTTGATAATTAACCCACCAAGCTAACCAAGAACACACAGATATTTAAGTTGATAACCAGATAGTTTTAGATTGAATCCGACGATTATATACAAATTAAGAGTCACCTCAACAATATATTATAATCAAGTTGCTCCTAAAATATTCATGGGTTTCCTGCCTGTTGTCCACTTATATATATCACTTTGTACTTAAAAAAAAACAAGAAACTTTGGCTTATCTGGGCCAATAATTAATTTAATTATATATCCTTAATTTGAAGCTAGATACACAGTTTCTTAGATATTTTATATATAAACTGCCCATACATATCCAACAAGCATGCATTCAAGATCTAATCGCGTTTACATCATTAATTTAAGGGAAAGAAATCCTAGAAATAACGAGAGTGATCGATGAATATACCCATTTAAAGCTTAATGGACGGTTTTCATCCTCCGTTCATATGCTAAGGAATATCTTTTGGATGATAGGAACATATCAAGGGAGGATATTTGAACAAAAAGATTAAAATATTTTCTTACAAGGACTGAATATATCCAGATATAGGCAGCCAGTCTCAAGGTATAATGATGAATCTCCAGATAAATAGAAAAATAAAATAAAATAAAATCAATAATTATATATATAGATGCTTTCAACGGATGGCATTGATGCTTAATTCCTTTTATATCATTAATTGGGATGATGAGATTAATGGGAGCAAGAACGTACGTATATGTGTCAAGCTCTCTTACACGTTCAAGATCTTTGCCAAATTAACTCAGTTGCCCACGTATAGTATGGCCCCATGCACGAGCTCTTTCCATTTTTAGAGGATGTTCCAAGCTCAATTGTCAAACCGACACAACAAAACTAGCCTCGCTCTTTCGACAGGCAAAATGCATCCCACAGGTACGCATTATAGAGACAACATGCATGTGCATGGTCTTCTTTGATTCATGAAGTACGTGCATTTCTTTTTTTTTATTCCTTGTCGTAAAGTCGAGTTTGTAATTAAACCCTCAAATTCAACTTTACGTACCCTTGCTACTTACACAATGATATCATTTCTTGAAATATTAGCTAATAATTTTAATTTTTAAGTGATTTATTAACATGATATCAGAATTATATCATTTTATTAATAAAAAATTAAATATAAAATAATTTAAGCATGTATAAATTCTAAATATAAAAAAATAATACAAATTATATAATAATATAGGTGGTTGAATTGGGATAGTTATTTAACAAATGTTTCAGATCACTTGATTGCAAATGAAAAAAAAAAAAAAACTTACAATGCATCTCAAATCAAAGAAATTCTTAGATGAACACGGATAATTAGACTAAACAAAATGTGGCACGATAATTTTATTGTTGAGAAAATGCGTGGGTCTTGAATAATGCAACAATAATTATTGCTTATATATATAGAAATCATAATTTTTCTGATTGGTTATTGTAACGGATCTCAACATTATTATTATATATTAAATGTTGCAATGAATCGGATTTATTTGAATAAAAATATATTATTTGCATGGACTGCTACCATGTAGTAATAATTTCACGAAATGAGTCGAGCATTAATTTATACTATGATCCATATATACCATGCAAGGAGTCACGAGGCGTCACATCCACTAGCTAGCTTTAGAATTAGAAAGTTCATACAGTCACTTTTGCTTTTATCCATATTCACGACGATAAAGCTGGATCTATGCCTCAATTTTTCCACAATGTCAACCGTCGTGATATACTTTTTCCCCCCCACAAATTAAGTAATTTACTTTTTGGTCTTTTAATTGGATCAAGGTTTCAAGTCACTAATTATTGATTATTCACTAATCGCTAATTAGCTATAGCTCCCGTGGAGAGTGAGTTATGCTGTGACTAGCACGGCTTCTTTTTTCTTTTTTCTTTTTTTTTTTTTTTTTTTGTGAGGGTTAATACAGCATGCAGTGATACTTTAACTTATGATCAGGCAGTAATTAACCTGCTCTAATAGGGATGGATAAAAAAAAAACCCATGGACACAATAACATATTTATAAAGTATTATTAGCAAACTCATTTCAAACAATTAGCTATTTGACTTGCATTCCATCGGGCGCTGGTCAGATATTATTTTTCTTTAAAATAATTGTATAGAATTTTTTGATGTATTTTTATAGTTAAAAAAATTATAAATGTAAACAAAAACCTTTATATATATATAATTAAATAAATTGAGAACTATATGTGTTAATAAATAAATAAGAAAAATCATCAATGATAATTAAAAAAATTAAGAGACAATTGTAAATCAAGATATTTAATCTCGCAAGATGAGACATTTACCATGTTGTGTTTACTAAATTTTGTTTATTCAATTTTTTTTATTTAATAAAACTGTAATAGAAATAGACAAACACATTAAATTGATTGAATAAAATAAAAAGTAAAACAATCATGCAAGCTGGTTGTACATATTATAAATATTATTTAAAAAAATATTTGTATTTTAAAAAGTAAGTTCATCTATACAAAAGATAAAAAAAAATAATTATAAATGAATCATAAAATCTCTTTAAAAATTAAAACACATAAAGTAATTTTTAAAAAATATCTATATCCAAGGAAATAAAAAAAATCATAGATGAACGATATCAATCAAAACACAAATTTAAAAATCATTTTACAAAAAGACATATGAAAAAAAGGTATCAATAAATAAAAGAAAAATCAGATAAAAAATATATAGTCGGATGTTGTGTGAACAACGCCATCTCCAAAAGATATTTTTATTTTAAAAAGTAAGTTCATCTATACAAAAGATAAAAAAAAATAATTATAGATGAATCATAAAATCGCACGCCTGAATTTGTTTTTATTTTTTTATATATATTTTAAAAGGACAAACGACGTGTCGTCTGCAAACTCAAAATGAATTATCAAGAAAATACACACGGTCATCCATAATGTTCTGTATATGTTCTTTATACAGATCTCCACGCGTATTAGTTCTTTATCTAATTTCTGAGAGACATGCATGTAATCAATTAGATTTGGCTCTAGATTATAGGAAATGGTTAAAAATAAAGTGATTAATTATATTTATCAATTAAAGATTT
>Ga0325405_1001860_pt1 | contig 21675 bp, 12 predicted proteins | sample PopdelMetagenome_21_FD_205663 | JGI IMG/M metagenome (GOLD analysis project Ga0325405, IMG submission 205663) | Populus deltoides microbial communities from Bellville, Georgia, United States - Xylem-Control-R2 | ecosystem: Host-associated > Plants > Phyllosphere > Stem > Wood/Secondary xylem...
TTGCAAAACACGCGTCATTCACCCTTTTATTTATTTTTTGGTCGGGCCCTGTCCCCCGGCTTATGTTGGCGCAGGCCTTGGCGCAGAGTGAGGCCTGCCTCATCATTCTTTTTTATTTTTAACTTTGTTTTTTTCTGTCTAAATATCACTTTTGTGTTTGTTTTGGATTAATTTTTTCGTGTTAAACACAGTTTATTTTTATTATAAATATAAAAATAAAGCATAGTATAGTTTTATTTATTTAATTTATATGCTTTGATTGAGCTAATATTTAATTTAATAATCTAAGGTGGTGTTTAGTAATGAAAGAAAAATCAAATTAACGTATTTAATTATTATTCACCTTCACATATTTAAAATATATAAAATCATGAAGATTGAGAAATTTTAAATTAAAAATATATTTTTTATTTATTTATGGTGTTTTAATTGTGACACCTGTTGGGTAAAATATATTTATGGCCATCAAAGATTACTAAAATAAAAAACTATATAAATAATATCAAGATGTGCTGGGAGTTATATGTCATTGTTTTGTATAAATTGTTTTTAAAAAATATTTTATTTTAAAATTATTTGATAAATTTTTGAATATTATATATTCTTTTATTTTCAGGTAATTAATTTATTAAATAAATCATCTATATTCATTTATGTGTTAGCTATTTTCGTGCTAAACAACAAAAATTGGTAAAAGGATCCATGCGGCTGTGGAGTAGAAAATGGGCTGATCCGGGCTTTACACAAAAGACATATACCAAATTAAGACGGATTAATTAGTTGATTGGGCTGGCCTTGTGATGAAGGAAGGGACATAAATATAAACATAGGAAACATGGACGGATTATTTTATACCCTAATTAAATGTGGTTATGTTTGAAATTATGATAGAAACATCTAAATAGAAAAAAAAAGATGAATGAAATGTGCAACTCTGATAAAATAAATGTCTAAATCCAAATTCATAATAATTTTTATTTTAGTTAAAAAATTTATTTTATTCATTTCACAATCCCTTCATTTGAGAGATGAGAGAAAAAAACATCAGAAAATAATAAAAAACAAAGAGAATTTTTAGTTGTCACGATTTTGACAATCAAAATGGACAAACTTGATGTTAAAAGGTTCCATTCGATTAATGATAGTGATTTTTGGCCTTCATCTTGCTAAAAAAGTAGATCGGGGCTTGAAAAGTTTCGTAATTTCAAATTGTTTTCATAATTTTTAACCGGTTTTTTTCCTTTCTGTTTTCAGGTCATAAATGAGTGTATTGAGGTTTATACGGATTTTGTTAGATGTTTTCATATAAAAATCTTGTTGAAAATGAATTTTTTATCCAAAAATGGAAAACTTGACTTTTTGGTTGGTTTTCAATTGCCATAATTGGTCATAAATTAGACAGCATGAGACATGTTACAGTTTTATTTTTTTTTTAAATTAAAGAGCTAGGAGGGGGGGTATATACATATATTTGAGCCCAGAAATACAAGCCCGTGCGTGTGTGTGTGTGGGGGGGTTCAGGTAGTTGGCCATGTGCATAAGCTTGGCATGTCAGACCCAACAACGCATGATGTCTTTTTTATTATTATTATTAATTTTTGTAAGATTTTTAATTAATACCCACTCTTTTGTATGTATTTTTAGGTTCATTAGTTTTTCTTATTTCAATGTAAACTAATATACTCTCTCTCTAATTTTTTAAATTGTTTTGTTCATTTCTTTAAAATAATAGTTAGGTTTTTAAATTATTTTTTATTTTTTTAATGTTTCAGAGATATTATTATAATTTATATTTATATTTTTTTTTATATTTGATATAAATAAACCATATTTGTATGATGTATTTCTTTTTTCTAAAAAAAAATTATTTATTCTTAATGGGAGAAAATAACCTCTCAGATAAAAAAAACACTAAATTCAAAAGAAAATTGGTTGTTAAATATTTGCATTCTCATTTGTCTTCTGTTTTTAGAAAAAACAATATTGGCTCAACAATTTAGTATTTAACTAACATTAATAATTCTTCATAGTTGATCGATTCATTATTTTTTAAAAGTTATTTTATTAAATATAAATAGCATCTTCACATTTCTCAATTAAAAAAACATGGTACAATAAAATACATCTATAACACTAGTAAATTCTTTTATTATGTTAAAAATTAACTTGAAGTCTTACTTATAGCATAGCGCAAGATTTAAAACTAGTTAAAAAAAAAAAACTAAAGGAGATCATTGTTGTAGTGTGGAGGAAGATACATCACATTGTGAATTTGCCATATTCATATACGTTTTAATCAAAATAAATAACAAAAAACCATAAATCATGAAAAACATGCATGGAATTTCTAAAATCAAAACTGCAGTTCTATTGACAGCCAACAAATGCATTAAATTTACTTCAAAAACTGACTCTTTGGGACACAAATCAAGCTCAAGAACCAAGAAGATGAACCAACAACCTAGAAATAGGAATCAAACAACCACCTCTACTTTTACAGATTATAAAAACTATTTTATCTCAACAAAAAAAAAAAAACATCCAAACATTTCCTAAACAATATTGACTCGATAAAAAAAAAATCAATCAACAATTTTAAAAATGGAGCGTTAAAAGCTAAAGACGTTGAAAATAAATTTTGAATTCTTTTGAGAAAACGTTAAAATTGCTGAAAATGATGCAAATATATAAAGAACATATATATATATATATATATATTTAATTTTCTTGTATTTTTTTAAACAATTATAAAAACAGATGGTAAAAAATTAGCTTATAACAAAGGTTGTGCTACCAACATGAATAACAGGTAATTCATTTCCATTAGAAATATTAATTGGTGTGTGATTGTAAATTGGTTGTTTATCATCTAATAAAGTTTCTAATTCAACTATGTGATTAGAGGCTTTACTATTAGCAATCCAAGTATGAGTTGAAAGGTTTTTCTTACTAGTACGATTAGCTAAATTCAAAGAATTGCTATTGAGAAGTTGCATCAATTGATTGTATTGATCTATAGTGAGTCCAAGTATAGGTAAGAAACTTGTTTCACTTGATGTAACAATGTTATTTGACATGACAATATAGGTCGAATTGTTCTTACTTGATTATGCCTTCATATATTTTGTTTGTTCATTTCCTTCACCTTGCTTTATCTTATCACTTGGTTTTTAATTTAATGGATATCCTACTAGTTTGTGACACTCATTTTTTGTATAACCTCAATAATTACAATGCTCGCATGGCAACTTCTATTTGTCTTTAACATGTTCTAGATTGGTTTTGGCAACAAGAGCAGTAGCTTTTATGTTTGGGGCATGTCTCATGGAAGAAGCTTGTTGTTTCTCCTCATGAATTACCATAGCATAAACCTTAGTAATCGAATGAAGAGTCTCAAAACTAAGGATTTGAGATCTTATAGTTTTGAAGTTTTCAGTTAATCCAATAAAAAATTGATGGATCTTCTCTTACTCTCTTGTCATTACAAATTCCTTTGTTGCACAACATGTGCATTTGAGAATTTTTTTAAATTGCATTTTTTTTCCAAATAAGAAAAATATAGAGAGTGAGGGTTTTGCTTTGCAAGTGTTCCATCAATAAAATATATGCATTTTTCATTACTCTCCTCCATGTAGGATAGTTATCTTCATTGAGAACACATGTAAAAATCATAGTACCTAGATAGTTTGAAAGGTGCAAGTAATAATGAGAGTTAGAATCAATGAAAGTTTGTGTTTGAGAATCAACATAGGTTTGTGATTGATTTTTTCCCACTCTTGATTGAGTCTAAGGTGTGATGGTGTCACTACTTTATGTCATTTATCATAACCTGACTTTTTATCTTTTTTAAGTTTTATTTTTTTTGAAAAATCCAAAAAAATTTGCAAAACAAATAATAAAAAAATTTTAAAAAATATATTTTTGACGTATTTGCATCGTTTGTGGCATTTCAACGCCTTTTCAAAAGAATTAGAAGTTTAAAAATTTACTTTCGACACGTTCAATTTTTAACAAGCTTATTTAAAAATCATTGATTATTTTTTCTTATTGAGAAGGCATTGACATTATCTTTTTTAAAAATTATCAAAATACAAAAAAATAAAATACATAAAAAATAAAAAAAAATTGGACAAGAGGACTAAAGTGTAAAGAAAAAAAATGAAAGACTAAAGTGATTTTGCGTTACCAACCAAGTTTCCTTGAGGACCAAACAATTATGAGAAAAAAAATAGATTTATTTTACTTATAAATAAGAGGTTGTACCACACCCAAAAAAAAATATTTTAAAAGAAAAATTAATTAAAACATAAAAAAAAACTCACATTCAATGAAAACCTCTCTCTAACTAGAAAAAAAAAAAAAACTCCAGACCCACATCTTTATAACAACCAGCCACCAGCCATTTGATACCATGAGAAGTTGGTGATATATATATATATATATATAGTTACACATGTTTGTTATAAATAAGTCATAGGAGAGAAATATACAAAGTAATATTAGATACAATATGATCATATGAATTATATACGTAAATAATTAAAGAAGGAGATATTGAGGAGGTTGTTATATATGGTATGTACAATAAAAAAAGAATCAAGTAACGATTCAGTAGAATCTTCAATATAAGCCATTAGAGCACTTGTCGCCACGCCAAAACATGGAATGCTTTTGTTTTTATTCAAGGCAGCAGATTTTGGAGGATGAAATCTCGATGAACTTCTTGGTGGTGGAGAAATAGCCTCTAGCTAGCTGTGACAGCATTATTCTTTTGTTAATAGACGTTCCACTTTTTCTTTGGGCAATATGACAATTGGCACCCTTTGGATCATAAAAGTGATAAGCTGAAAAACAGTAAGTTGTCTGAACCCGGAGGTTCCCAAACTCCAGGAAATGCTATGAAACATCGGAGTCTGTTACGAAAAATGCAAGAACAGGACAATGGACATACAAACTCGGATACAGCTAGGTGAATACGATCAAATTTTATGAAGTCTAATCAAATTAAGCATCAGGATTCCGAGAGTGGAAAGATTGAATTAATTAACCAATACAGGAGTCGTGGAAAATAACACAAACGAATTCGATAATCCACTCGTCCACCCCTCTAAGTAACTTCTCACGCATAGCTGCATGCATGTCGTTAAATCTCGGCAATCACACGTACACAAATGTCTCTAGACTTACAAAACCAAGTCCTATATACGGGTATGAATAACATGGAGGATAGCAAATTATATATATATATATATATATATATATATATATATATATAAAACAAATATAAATTTAAAAAAAAAGGAAGAAGATTGATAAATGATAACCTTTACAAAATGAATTAGTTTAATACTCATCATCCGAACCTGTTAAAACCTTAACCATTATCTGCATGACTTTAACTCTCATTTGCAAAGACAAAATATAATCAGCTGTCTCTCTGAAAAGCCCATCCAATCCCATGGATTCACTATTAGGAATGAGTTTCTTCAGGGTTCTAACTCTTCTCTCGATGCCATATCCTGACCTTACAGTAGAACCTTCTGCACGAGCTCTTCTCTTCATCAAGATCCTTCCAGATCTCTTGCTCCTGGCATGCCGCTCATTTTTTTGTCTCCTCAGCGGGCATCTTCTCTTGGTTTGTGCTTCCAAGACCTTGTTCCACAAAGCTTCATTTGGCATATGATCCATCGTCTCTTCATTTCCTTGGACCATGCCCTTCAAAGAAACAAGAAGAGGATGCTCACCTGCTGAAACTCCCATTACTCAAAAGAGTTTTGAATGAAGCACTAGTTTAGCTTTTGCGCAGGCCTTCCAAATGTGGTTGTCAAGACAAGACGTTGTATAGCATATGCCACTATTGAGGGCATTTATATACGGTATTCAGCATATTGGGTAAAAAAGTTGTTGATAGCCAGCCAGAACAGGATAATGGAAATAAATTAAGGTGGCCAAAACGTAGGGACCGCAAACACAATTTCATAGAAGGACTCCAAGGCAATGGGATATATAAATGAATAAGGGAGAGCCAAGTGTACCTAAGGGTGTTGCTTGTTGCTTTAGCCATGTTCTCCAGCTCAATGCACATGCAAACACATGATTCTTCACCACTACCCAACTCTCTCTAATCTAAACCACCATCTCTCATAGCACCCTCCCATCTCGTCAAAACACCCTGGATTATTCCTCCCCACGTCCCGAACTCAGTGCATAATATATATAATTTTGAATTTGGGGTCCTTAATATTCCTATTTCCAGCTCAGAAAACATGGCATTCTACATATATAAACCCTAAGATTCGTGGTGGTTAATAAGCTTGTGTTTCCAAACAAGAAAGCCCGTGTAGTATAAAACGACAAGCATTTGAAGAGCCTGTGATTTAATATTGTTAATTACTTTGTCCATACTCGTGTTAACAAATGTGGACAATTTAGATCCTAATGTTGGGATAAGGTAGATTTTCTTCTGACATTCATGAACCCCATTTTCCATCAAAATGAAGATTGTTTTATTAAAGATTTATCAGCAAATCATGTTCTGACATGTCTGTTCCGAATTACACCAACACAAACAATTAACCCAACAATCTGACAGACAAAAGTGCATGCATCTTCATCACTGATACTACGGAGGACATTGATTCCAAGCTTCAAAATCTGGGAATCTTCATCTTTGATATATTCCTCATTTATAAGGCTGGTATACTTTGATCCAATTTTTGACAATATGTAAGCGAGCTTGATATTCTAACTTTAATTTGACTACCTTGCTGCGATGATACATGATCAGTAACATAATGTAAACCATACATTCTTCCATGGATATGTCTAGGATAAACAAAGTTAAAACATGTTTCTGCTTCATTTTGGTAGGATTCTGGTCCTGCCTTGAAAATTACATATACATAATCACTCATTGTTTATCGTCTACATTTGTCAAGAGCTCAAGATCAATATAGAACATGCACACACATGCAGTTGTTGTGCAGAGAAATCATCCTGCTTGATAAAAGCAATTGATTTTATGTAGACATAAATCAAGCACAAAATTAAGTCCAGTTACATGGTTCTAAACATGTGCAGTACTACCCATTGCTCAACGTGGAGCTAGGAGACTATATGTCTACATGTTTTGTTATTGGATTTAATCAATAGTGCGTTTCCACTTCTAATTTTGTGCTGCAAGTAATGAACAGGTAGGAAGCAACATCACGAAGGATGTTCTCTTCCTGTCATCCAGTTGTTGGTACACGTTCGCTTTCTTTATAATATTGGTAGATAACCTTATAATGCAAAGTTAACAAACCTATATGACGGCTAGGCACATGGATTTATTCATTATTGGTTGATATTTTTCTTAAACTTTTCGAGCCAAATATATATCATTGGATACGTTCTATTTTTGGATTCGAAGCACCAAACACATATATGTTCAATATTTTTCTTCTGTCATTTTTTTTGTTGTCTTGAAATAGCAGATTAGCTTGTCGAAGATTAAACGCATCCCTTTGGCATGGCTAAGGAGCATCATAAGAGTATTGGCCAGGTTCAAATTGTACTTTGTCGAAAATTAGCTTTGTGCAATGTTGAAATAAAAATGTGGGAAGCATCGTGTAAGCTATATGAAAAATAAATATATATGATTGATATTGTTAAGATAATCTTTTTTTTTTGTTGAGAATATGAATGTTAAGATAATGATCTATATTTGTGTTTTCCCATCAATTTAACCCCTTAGGATTTAAGTGAAACGAAAAAAATATTATCCTATTGATGTTTTGATATTATAGTTAGACCTGTTATAATGATTGATTTTAAATAGAATATGAGTTTGTCACAATTAGATGAGGATGTGCCTCAAACATATTACATGAATGACATTGTACATTTATAAACTAGTGTGATAAGTTAAAGTCTAAAAAGAGATCTAATCATGCCAGATTAGAATAATAGTTCAAAATAACCATATCTTTTTATCTGATTATTGGATTGCACTTAAATTTTTATAAGACTTTTTAGAGGTTTTTTTCTTGTAGCAGCCATTGCGTTGCTATGTGAACCGTCAGATCTTTAAATATAAAAAATCTCACTTGGACCTCCGGTTTTGACGGTTTTGTTATTTTCCATGTGTTTTTTGAATTTCTTGTTTTATTTCATATTTTATGCTTCTTTCTTTTATAATTTTAATTTATTTTCTAGTTAAGATAGTTTCTCGTCTATTTAAAGATTTGTAAACCTTCATAAAAGACGAACTTGATTATCATTATTTTAGAGAAAATAAACTTGTAAATTTGAATCTAACATTTGCAGTTTTTTCCCCTCATTCAAATATTTAGTATTCTTTATTTAATTATTGTTTTTAACTTCTGCTTGCATCACCTATTTTCTTTAATCAAACGGTTAAAACTTTTTATATTTAGGTAATATTTTAGTTTTGGTATCATTGTTCATTAAGATGAAAATATAATTTTCACGATCATTTAACAAGTTAGATTTTCTTAACTGAAGGATTTTGAATACCAGAATATTTCATAAATATTCAGTTTGAGAAATTATTTAAATTTAAAAGCTTGCTATAGCAATCTTCGTTTCCATTCGAACGTGAAGTGATGAAACCCTATCTTCTTTAAGCACATGCAAAGAACCTAATGAGACCACCTACCCACGTGCAACAGTATGATCATCTAGGGAGAAGAAGCCCTATTAGGTGCTTGTGGGCCTTGTGGCCCATTTCATACACCTACAGCAAATTGGAATAAGAGCATGCCACGTTCACCATGTGCCTATCGTCTTTTTTTCTTGCCTCGGGGAGAGGGGTTGGTGGGAGATTAATATTTATCTGAGCATGTTTGTGAGATAGCATCCTATATACGTAGTGTTGAGAGGATAAATGGAGACAAAATAAGTAGAAAAGAAAAAGAAAATAATGGGCTTAATTTCCCAAGTGTAATACTCCCATCCAAATATTTTTAGGCTAAATTATTATAAAAATTAAATTTAAATAAAATTTTATTTTGAACAAAGGACAAAAAAAATAGATCCATCTAAGCTCTCTTTTTATATATATATATATATATATATATATATATAGAAAAGATGTAAACTTAGAATTCATTTACCCTAGTTTTATAAACTTTATTATAGTTTAGAGAAAACAAATTTTAAAAGTCACATGTTGTTTAATAGATATAGAGAAAAGAAGTGAAGTGGATTGACCTTTGAAGGACTTCCGTTCCATTCTATTTTCTTGATTAGAAAGGTTTTGGATTGATTAAGATTTTCTCAATATAAAAAGTGTATAAAGCTAATGAGATTTAAATGGTATTTGTATGAATGATCAAATATAGTGAGGATAATAGATTATATGATATTTTAAGATGGATTAAGAGTGCTTGATGATTTTTTAATTGTCTAAAAGGATTAGGTTAACAATTAGTTATAAAAGTGAGAAGTTGTTAGTTTAGATATTTGATAGAGGTTTTTGTTCAATTTAAAAACTGTATTGAATAGATGTAGTTTTTAACCCAAATTTTATATGTAGGAAAAGTTTATCTTATCTAGTTTCCAACACCGTAAATAGCGTATTAATCTGATTTTTATAGAGAATGTAATTGTGAAAATAGTAAAGAATGTGCAAGCTGTCTGATAGCAACACCCAACAATGATTTTAGGGCATATTATAAATTATATAAAAGGTTTTACAAGGTGAATGATATATGGATGAAAATATAATTGAGCTCACCAATAAGTCGAGTGAGGAGGTGTTAAGGTTGATCTGTTGGGTCAGATTTAATGATATTTTCAAAGAGTTTTTCATTGTCTGACCATTAATATTTTACATTAACAAATTTTTTGTCAGACCCATGATACACTATTGACCAAATATCTATAATTTTATTAAATTGGATCGTTAATTATAACTACAGAAGCAATAAGTTGGGTAAAGACCATTTTATTTTTATGCATTTGTATCAGATCTAATATATATAATGCTATTTGACACCAACCTCGCCGCGGGTCAGAAATTATTTTTTCAATAAAAAAAGAATATGCTTCTCCAGCATGTTTTTGGATACAAAAGATTTTTCAATTATAAATTGAAATTTTTATACACGCATCTAATTAAACAAATCAACATTTCATCAAGAAATAACTAATATTAAGATATTTGATCTTACATCATAGGCCATGTACTCAGTTGTGTTTAATAACTCTACTTTTTAGAATATTTTTTTTAATCAAACAATTATTCATGCCAATAAAAGGTAAATAAAAGTAATTAACAAAAGTGAATTGAATAAAACTATTAAAATCAATTATAAAAAAAATCCAATGTTGAATGGTAAAACCTAAAAGAAATTAATTTTTAAAAAGACAATGAAAAAAAAATTTGGGTCAAGCCAAGTTAACTTATTAACCCTACAACCTTGGGCTTAGAATTGGGATAACCTCATAAAAAAAATGTGAAAAAAGCATGAATATCAATTTATAAAAAAACTAAATGCTTAAGGATGAAATAAAAAAAAATTAATTTTTAAAAAAGACCAAAAACAACCCAAATTAAGCTTTGAAACCCACGACCATGGTTATAAGGTTGAGACTGGTTGCAAAAAAAAAAAAAGAAGAAAAATGTTAAGGGATGAAACTAAAAAATAATTTTTAAAAAATGAGAAAAAGATTTGATTCGACCCATGTTTAACCCCATGACCATAGGAATAAAATTGGGATTACCCCATATAAAGAAAATGTGATAAAAAGCACGAATACTAAATAAAAAAAATCAAATGTTGAAAGATAAAATTAAAAATAAATTAGTTTTATAAAATAAGCTAAAAAAACAAAAGTCAACACATGCTAACCCTCAAAATCTATGATCCTGATCATAAGACTAAGACTAACCCTATAGAAGGCAAAAAAAAAAAAGCAAAATTCTCAATAAAAAAATACTGAGAAATGAAATTGAAAAAAAACAATAAAAAAGTATTCAAAACAAAACAAATAATAATAAAAAGAATGGGGACAATATTCAGGATAAAAATAAATTGAAATCAAATGTTGATAGATGAAATTGAAAACAAAATTCAGATAGAAAAAGGAATAAAAAATCAAAAGAATGAGGATCAAATTTGATATAAAAGTCAAAAGAAACCAATAATAAGGGAACAAATTGAAAATCAATTCAATCAAAAGAAGGTAACAAAACAAAATAAATAGAAATAAAAAGAATAAGAAACTAAATTGGATATAATAAATAAACGACACGACAACTTCTTATTTTGGCAAGGAGAAAAGAGGAAGGAGAAGAAAATTTGTGTCGGACCATCAAGAAGAGGACATTGATGTGCTTCCAATATCGCCATAAAAGGTGGTGTTTGACCATTAGACGATGCCATATATGACACTTGAAGGGTGCAGGCATCACCTACATGTTGGCGTGTGAGTTTTATGCACCTGCTGATTTTTATTTTTATTAGTGTTTAAAATTCATAAAAATATTACATTGCCCAAAAGCAAACTTGATATTAACAAAAAAAAAAAAAACAAGAGGAAAATACAAAAAACCTTTTGGAAGGAAGTTTAAGTTTTTTTATTGCTTCTATGAGCAATTAAGTAATTTAAATGTGCTTTAGCTTTTCAGTTATGATATTTTGAATAAACTTGTGTTTTGCGTGATGCAACATTTCTCTTTGGTTAAACAAAAAACAATAAAACTTATCAAAGTGTAATCGACTTTGTGGTGCTCTTCCTTATACTTTTAGTTCATGGTTTTTTTATTGTTAGGTGGGGATTCATATTTCAATAGCGTTGGTGATTTTGTTCAAGTAATCTATATGTCACACTCCTATCAAACCTAACACTTTGGCTTTCTAAGACTTATTTTTCTTTTATATAGGTTACATGATCATTGGGTTCATATAATTTGGTATCAGAGCTAGGTTTCAAAATCAAGTCATATCTTTCTGAAAATTTTGTTTTCTTTGTGTTCCATAAGTTTAGTTGTGTTTTTCACTCTTCTTCTTCTTATCTTTCTGTTTTTGGCATCTTAGTATAAAAAAATAAGTGTTTTTTCATTTTACTGTTGTCCCTAAACATATCATTAGTATAAAAATTAAAAAACAAAAGGAATAATAGACGTTATTCAAGCTTGTTTCAATTCTGTCATGAAAACACAAATAATAGGAAAACCAAATCAAACCATCTTAAAACACTTCAAATTTGATTATTTAGGGTGAAATTGCACTATATATTAAAGTTAGGTTCTTTTTTATACTTGTTTGATTGAGGTTTCAATTCTGAGTTAAATTCTGCCATAAATTGATCATACATGGGTGTTCGATACCTAGGCATAAGAGAATAACCTATAAACTATCATATATTTTTATTGGGTATAAGGGACACACCGAATTTGAAGTTATTTTGATATCATTTAGTTTGGGTCTCAATTCTGGTGTTTATAATTGCGTAATGGGATAAATTTGCATCAAGTTATAAAAATATGTTTGTTATTATTGTTTTGACCTATTTAGTTTATTTATGTAGTATTTGGATTATTTAGGAGTCAAATAATTTTTTTCATTAATTTTTTATTTTTTATTTTGAGTCTTTGTATTGTCCATATTTTGTAAGAATTCACTTGGCTACTCATAAAATCGTAATCATAGTTTTATTTTGCTTGTTTTTAGTGTGTTTTTTTCTTGATTCACTTATATATATATATATATATCAATTGACTTTGGTTCGTTGATTTTCAGTTTCAAAAGAACCGCAAAAAGGTGAGCTGAGAAGTAAAAGGTGTAGTGAGAACAATTGAGTGAAAAACCTTGAATTTTGTGAAACATAAGAGTTGTGAGGTACATTTTCTTCTAATCAATTAAATTATATAGATTCAAATATGTTTGAAAATAATGAGTCTACGAAACCAAAAATAAAGAACACCTTTCAAATGCAAGCTTTCGTCCACCAACTTGGGCTACTGACTGGGGTAATGAAGGATATGAAAGATGAGATGACTTCGATGAGACAATAAATTGTGAGATGAATGGATTGAGAATGGGGCTGATCGGCAAGGAAACCCCATATGAAGGGCCTTACAGAATGTTAAAATTGACTTCATTGATTTTGTGGATGAAAACACAAATGTAGATGATAATGAATATAACTTTGCATTTATGGATTATAGAGATCAATTTAGGTATAATCAAAGCTAAAAGAATGTTATTTTTAGCCAGGGTAGAATATTCAGCCAGAGAAAGAATTCCTGAGATTTTAGGTTTCGTGATGATTTATATAGAAAATTAGGGTCACTTAAGATGAAAATACCAAGTTTCCAAAGAAAGAATAATTATATTGATTATCAAAGGGAGAACATCTTCTATATACATTGTTATGTATAAAACAAGGTGTGTTTAATTATAGATAGTGAAAGTTGTGCTAATATAGCCAGTACTACCCTTGTTAATAAACTGGACTTATATACTTTTAAGTATTTTGGACCTTATAGATTGCAATGGTTGAATGATTGTAGTGACTAAGTAGATCTTGGTTCTATTTTTTATTAGGAAGTATGTTGATGAGGTTCTGTGTGATATGGTTCTAATGCATGCAAGTCACATCTTGTTAGGAAGACCATGACAGTTGGATGGGTTTAGAAATAGTTATACTATTATAAAAGATGGAAAAACCATCACTTTTATACATCTTACACCTAAACAAATGTATGATGGTCAAATAAAGTAAAAAGAAAAAGAACATGATGACATGGGTAGAAAAAAATCAAGGTGAGGAACAAGGTGAAAGAAGACCATTAGATTCATCCGCAACCCAAAACACTTCTCTTACTACCCAAAACCATTCGACCAAACACCTAAACCATTCAGCCACTTCTAAAACAAACCTAAATTTGGCCAAAAATAGAGGCAAGTCTCGAAGAGTGAAAAAAGTAAGTGATTGAAGTGTGAATTGTGTGGAAAGACTAAAGAAACAACCTAATTTTTATGCTAGAGAGGGTGAGGTTAAATCTACCTATTATTCAAACCAATCGATAATCCTACTTGTTTACAAGAAAGTTCATTTTAATATTAATGAATTTAACCCTTATACTCTTAGTTTTGTGTTTCTTTGTTGCAAAAGTTTGATGATATGTTTCTTGATGAGATTCCTAGTAGATTGCTACCAATAAGAGGAATTGAACATCAAATTGATCTTGTATTTAACGCATTGATTCCTAATCGCCCAACCTATTAAAGTAATCTCAAGGAAATAGAAAAGCTTCAAAACAGGTAGAAGAGTTAATGAAAAATAGGTATTCCTTTGAGATGAATGAAATGTCTATAATTTTTGTACTTTTGACACCTAAGCAAGTATACGATAAGCTACAGAAATGGAAGAAATGGAAGATGGCTGAAAAGGAGAGCTTGTATATTAGATAGACCTTATCTGCTAACAAAGTTCTTCTAGGCTTTGATGATGATTGTCATAACTCAATTTTGGATTCCCTAAATTATTTGAATATTTTTCTTTTTTATCCAAAAATCCAAAAAGAAAACAGAGATTTAAAATCCAAAAATATTTTTGAGATACAAGAAGATCAACCTTTGAGCTGCAAAAGATCAAAATGCTAGAAGAATAGCTCGATTGGGGTATGCTGACATGATGGGCTAGAAAAAGACTTAATTTGAAACAAAGTTTAAGGTTGAAATTATACACCTTCCCTTATAATAACTTGTATTGTTAAATTATCAACTTATTATATGCATAGACTATGTATTTAGTTTGAAAGAGTAAAAGGAGAAAGAAATGGAAGAAAAGTGGACTTGATTAGCCATCCAGGCTAATGGTGGCTAATGATGTAAATGAAATTACATCGAAATTGGCATTTACTGGAATTTTGATTAGCTATTCCAAAGTTGGGAAACTAATGACATCCATATGATCGCTTTGGTATCGGCAAAACCATGATAAAATAATTGTTTAAGATAATTTTATTAGCCAAACTAATTATTGGGGCTAATGATACCAACGAGGTTGCATTGGTGTTGGCAAAACTATTACTTGATTAACTATCCCGGGTGATTGAGGGCTAATGATATCAATAAGGTAACATCGACACCGATATACACTTAATTTGATTAGTTGCTTAAGGTGGTGGTATCTAATGATACCTGGATGAAATAGTATCGACATATTTCTTATTAATCATCTAAGGGTTGAAACCAATTAAGTTCAAGAACTTAATTAAACTTATAATGGGTTAGGAAGATTCAATTGACTCAATTGAAGAAAAACCAAGTTTGAAGACCTAATTCAGATCAATTCATAAAGATTAGAAGATTGGGGACACAATTGAAATATTGAAAGACTAAATTGGTGCAATTAGGGGTGCAATTATAAGAAATTTAAAGTTTGAAGGCTAATTGAGGGGAAATTGACTTGGAGGGCTAGTAGAAGTTGTTCACCCGGTTTCCTAAAAATAAAGGATTAAAGTGAAAGAGACGTGCACATACAGGGATTGAAATTGATAAAAACCAAGGTTAAATTTGAAGAAATTAGAAGTTTGAAAGTTAATTGTGGACAAAATTGAATATATCAAAGATCAAAGACCATATTATAAAAGACATTGAATATTAAGGGTCAAAATTGATATGACCGGGGATTTAATCAAAAGAAGTCTTGAGAAATCAACCTAATTTGGATGAATTCAATGAAATTTAAAGATCAAGGATCATTTTATAAATAAAGAGGGAAATAAACAAAACAACATTGTTTTGAATGCCACTGTTCACTTCCTTCTTCATTCCTTCCATAAAGGAGCTGATAAGGACCCCTCTTTACAAAGCCATTTAATGCTCTCTCATGCTTCAAGTAAGATAAAAGGCACGCTTCCCTGGCAGTCCTGACATCGTACTACACCCTAGCATGGTTCCCGTCGAGTGGTTGTCCCTATAGCCGCTACAATGTTGGTCCAAAAACACTGACCTGATAAACCTTTGACAACCTAGTTTTAACAGTACTGGGTGGTTGGCTTGTTATCAATGGTGGGGGATCAATCTTAGAGGGCTAAGTGGTTAAGATTTAAGTCTAGGAGGGAGCCTGTGAACCTTCTCTACCTCATATAAATAAGAATAACCCATTTCCAACAAAGAGGGGAGGAGAGGACAAAACTGAAAAACCCATACCCACATATTGTGTTTACAAACCCTTACCCATAAAACATTAGTTAATTTGATCAACTCTCACAAATAAACATATGCATGCTACCACCTGCACGCCGTTAAAAAGCTTATATACATTAGACTCTACTGCCACACCTTAAATGTTCAAAATCCTCCTCCCTAGGATATATCAACCCTGACCTTTGAACCTCAACTTCCAAAATTGGTTAACCTCATCAAGTATTCAATAGCTTCATCTAAAAAGGTAGCTCCAGTTGGAGTAAGAGAAGTTGAAACCAAATTTATAACAACAACCTCGTTATTCTGTTTTGGTTTCCAACATCAGTTCTTTTGGTTTTTAGCATCCCTAACAACAACATAGCATCTACCCAGGCACTATGGAATAGTCGAGGCACGGGAAACATTCATAAACAAAAAGTCCAGGACTTTATGGTTGTAACAGGAATGAGTTTCTCTCTCACTGCTCTTTCATGCCCACAATATCCAGTTCAGTTTTTCTTAGTCAAAAGGCCTGTTATAGTGTAGTGTGGCCATTAGTTGTGTTTGTAAGAAAAGCAAAGGTTCTTTTCTAGAAGCATGGATTTGTTTTGGAATAGGTATCTCCCTTTACATAATAGAGAAATATGCTAGTATATCACCCATGAATTTTAGTCTAGAACATGATAGCTTTTTTTTTTTTTTGGTTTTATGAAGCTTTGTCCCCTAAAATAATAAATACATGGAATTTTACAATGTTTCCTTATGGTGATGTGTTTCTGTAATTATTTTAGGGGGTGTAAGAATATACTTACAAGTTAGCCTTTTACATGAATATAGTTCCCTGCCATTTAAATCTTAGCTTTATATGCATATGGTTTTTGGGCAGAGGCTACACACAAGTTCATCAAATAATGCTATTTTGATATTTCAAAAATAAAATAAGGTATTTAATTATGTTCATAGGCCAGGCTTTCAAAATGTTTTTTTTAAGTGGGTTTTTCTCTTTGGATGAGGCCATGTCTCCTTTTGTTATGAGTTGTGCAATGCTAGCCTTGGGTCAAGTTAGGAAGCCCATTCCATGTGGTTGGGCCGAGCTTATAATGTTTAAGGCTGTGTTTGGTTGTGTATGATTTTACAAAGGAAAAGAAATGTTTTTTTTGGTTCCTTAGGACATGTTTACCATAAACATCCTATGTGATTTTTTGACAGTTTTATTTTATTGATTTTTTCTTGTTTTTCCAAACAAGCCCCAAATGTTTTCCAAAAAATATAAGTAATGTTATGGGTGATACATCTTTTATATACATAGCCAATCTTTTTATTTAAACTTCGAGTCTAGTTAGGGTTCCTAGTGACTAAAATATTAGGAGGAAACTCTATCCTTTTTTTTTTACTGATAAGAAATAAAAATTTCTTGTTCTTTCCGCCCATTACCATAAAGATCCTGATCAGGGAGGATGTTCGTCGTGACACCACACTTCTACAATGATTTTATTTTTTTGCTTGGTACTTATTTGTTTTATTTAGGGGTGATCTTCATGTTATATATTCAAGGATGAATCCTTTTAAAGAGGGATGGGATGGTATTAACCAAGTTAGGTCTGAATTTACCCTTAAAATGCATATTGACACATGTAACTATATTATCTTACTTATATTTTACAGGGAGATACTAGACACATGTAACTATATTATGGTAAGATTTCAGGTGAATCAATATTCATGAACATATTATTTAAATTGGTCAAAATTGTTGTTATTGCTTTGGTAGATTTGTCAAGAAAGTGTTTTTTCTTGGCAATTTTCAGCTTTATCAGTCCAGACCCATAATGGGTTAATTTTGGGGGAATAAAAAGAAAGATTAAATTAGTTTTATTTAGACCTTAAACTTGTACATGAGCTTGGGCTGTAAGGGTTCCTAATGTGACTTGGATTTATTGAAAAATCGAAGTCCTTTCTTTCTTAGGATATGTGTGGCAGCTAGGAACTCTATAATAAATTTTTAGTTTCAGTTCTCATTTATTTATTTTGGTTCCCTTTAAGTTATAGCATATTAGAGAGAATTTTAACACTGTTTTTTCATTATTAATTTATGTTTTTAGGCTTGATTAATTAGCTAAAGCCCAAGACTTGTTTGGGCGTAATTATTAATTAGCTTTCAGCTATGGCCTAAGGTTTATTCGGGTTTATACTTTAAGTTTCTTAGTATATGTTTTGGGTCAGTTTTGCAAATAAGCTAATTTAGCCCACAAGGGTATATCCATTAAGGTTTTTATTTTCATAAGTATAAATACTCTTTGTAATGAAAAAATATTGAAACTTGATAATACTATTATTATCGAATTTATTCAGCTTATGTGAGAGAGATTCTTGTATTTTTTGTTTATCTAATGGACTAAATTGACTTATAAAAAATTAACTGGCTTCGTGACTTCTTCCTTACACTTCTCGTTTGCGAATTAGTATTCTTAGAGCGGGGTTCTTATTTCAATATTGTTGGTTCCATGAGATATGTTTTCTTTCTATCACACTCCTATCAGATTCATTTCAGCTTTCCAATATTCATTGTTAATGTTGTTGTGGGTTGCATAGCCACGGAATCGTGGGTCCACATCATCATAATAGAGGTCAACTTTCAAATAATCTAAATGATGAAAGGAAAAAATAAAAAAAAATCAATAAAAAAACATAAAACAACCAAGTCAACTTAAGTTAAGTCGATTAACACGCGATCCGGGATATAAGATCAAGATAACTCCAAATCAAGAAAAAAAAACCATGAAACTTAAGGCCCAATAACCTAATATCGAAAGATAAAATTGATAGAAAAAAATCAATTTTTTTAAAAAAGATCAAAGTCAAACCAGGGTAATATTTGATACCCTGATCCGAGTCATGAGACCAAAATTAGTCCCATATAAGAAAAACATGAAAAAATTACAAAGAAAAACTCTCAATCATCCAAATATTGAGGGATGATATTAAAAAAATAAAACAAGAAAACAATTAAAAAAACAAAACAAATAGCAATCAAAAGAATAAAGATCATATTTGATATAAAAATTATATGAAATAAAATAATGAGCGATGAAATTAAAAAAGTAAATTAAATCAAGAAAAGGATAAAAAATTATAAAATAACAATCAAAAGAATGAACACCAAATTGGATACAAAAAATTAAGTAAAATCAAATCACGAGGAATGAAATTGAGAAAAAAAATCAACTGAAAAAAACATTAAAAGAAAAATAAATAGTAATTAAAAGAATGTTGATTAAAATTGATACAAATACAAATTGACATGACACATTTAATTTTTAAAAGGGTAAGTGCAAAACCCAATGTGTAGAGAGAGAGAAAATCCATCAAAACCCAACTATTGCACCGATGTGTACACGCATTTGACCACTAGAAAGAGGATGTCAGGATGCTTTCAATGTTTGGTCACAAGAGATGCCTCATGCATCGCCTGAAAAGCACAGACATCTTCCACTCGCTTTTGCATGTGCCAATCACATTTGGTTTTAAATAATAATTTATATTTATTAAAATACTAAATTGTTCATTAGTCAACTTGATTATAACTAAAAAAATCGGATTGAAGATACAAAAGAGCTCTTGGACACCAGTTTAAAAAATATTGCTTTTAATAGTAATTTAGTAATTTTATTGTGCTTCAAAAAGTGAAAATTTTAAAAAGCCCCTAAATGCTAGTTAAATAAATTTTAGTTTTAAAGATAAACTGATCATTATACTATGCTTTAAAAATATGAAAATATCAAGTTGTTCATGATCAATCCAACAATGACCAACAAGTCACGAGTAAAAAACTATATTTCCTCAATAGCCAAACCATTAATTTATGTTAAGAAAGATAAAAATATCATTATACTGTTTTAATTCACAATGTTTTATATTTATATTTACAGTAAACCCTAATTGTTTTTAGATTTTGTTAATATTTATATTTACAGTAAACCCTAATTGTTTTTAGATTTTGTTAATATTATATATTAAGTGATACTTAAACATAATCATCATTATTACCATACATTCATAATTACAAATTAACTTCAACTATAAATTTAACCATTACATATGATTTAAAATATTGGATTAATAAACCAAAATCTTTAATTATTAATATTATCAATATATTTATTTCTAATAAAATATTCAAAGTTAAGAAGCGAAATCAAAAAACATCTTAATATTTTAGAAAACAATACTAAAAATATTCTATAATTTAAGCTCGTGAATATTTTGTATACAAAATTTTTATAAATTATATTACTTCCATAATTGATACTAAAAAAAAAATAAAAATGCCCTTATATATTTATATTCATTAACGTGCTGACAAAATTGCATCTCTCTCTTTCATCTCCAGTAATGTTAATAAATATAATTAAAATATAATACATAAATTAAAATTAATTATATAAACAGTAATCTGTAAAATATAATTTACAAAAAAATGATATATAAAATATTTCTTAAACATGTTATTTTTAATAATTTTATCCTAATATTAGTGCCGTTCGAGTGGAAAGAGGAAACTCTTTTTAGAACCGTTCCCACAGACGCAACAACTAGAGGTTGCGATGTCATAATAAATCAGTCGGTGAGATCCTTCCCACACGGCGTAATACATCATCACTTATGATGCGGCGTCACCACATCGAATACATAAGCCAACTAGGGCATAACACAAAATCCATCCCATCTTTACTGAAGGTAACAAAGAGCCTTTTGAGATTGTCCTCTCATCTCTGTCTCTCTCCCTCTCTCCCACTCTCTGTTCCATCGTCATTTAAAGGGAAGAGGCATATTTCAGGTTTGTGCATGAATCTAATATAGCTAAAAAAATCCCATCAAACACAAATTAAAATACTAGATAGCAATCAGCACTAGTTTAGTATAGTATTAGATTCACGCACAAACTCGTAATCTGTCTTTTTCAATTCCTTTCTTCTTCTATTTTATCTTTCCAGCAGGCAGGCATCTCTTGTTCTTCCATGGATTTTCTTGTCTCTTCTGCTTCAAATCTTGATGTCCTTTGGCGCCGTTGGCTTTGGGGATCATCTTTCAGTCAAGTAATACCGCTCTATTTTAGTTTTTCTTTTGCCGCACTCTGTTTTTATTCCGTTTTTATTGATGTATCTTTGTGGGATTTCTTAATTTCAGGCTCAGAATCCCATGTCAATAATTTTCGTAATTGAACATTATTAATGGTGGTTCTTTATCAATTACCCGTCAAGGAGAAAAACGCGATTTGGTAAGTCGAGCTACCCAGTTTGATTGTTGATATGAGGCTTGATCAGTTTCCCGAATTAGCTAATAAGCTGGCGATTCTATTTAATTTGAAGGTTACAATAGCTTAATTCCGTATGAAAATTTAGGGTATTATCAGAAACCTAAAAGGTGCGGCACATTTAGCTGGGAAAAACCAAGCATTGTAATATATTTTTTCACTTCAGGTTAATTTCTGATTTTTATCAATGAAAAGTCATTTTGATATTGAATA
>Ga0325405_1001865_pt1 | contig 21649 bp, 13 predicted proteins | sample PopdelMetagenome_21_FD_205663 | JGI IMG/M metagenome (GOLD analysis project Ga0325405, IMG submission 205663) | Populus deltoides microbial communities from Bellville, Georgia, United States - Xylem-Control-R2 | ecosystem: Host-associated > Plants > Phyllosphere > Stem > Wood/Secondary xylem...
TGAGCAGGTTTTCCTGAATTCTGCCTAACATATTGGGTCAAGCTTTACTGCTTTCATTATGGTTTTCAATTGAATATGTTTTCCCCCTGGAAACAAGAAGGTTAGTGCATTGATTTGATGATTGATATCTATACAATTAACCTTTTTTATTGAATGCATATATGATTAATCTTCTTGTTTGGATATTTTTTGCCCACCACGAATATATTAAACAAATAAATGTATTAGAAAATACAAGTTGGTAAACAAATCTTCGTATGTCTATTATGGCGAGGTATGATTTTTTTTTTTTTTTAAGGAAAACGATGCTTAGAACGGAAAATACCATGTGATTTAACGTAATTAATTAAATTGTACGATTACTTCAAGCGCATTTTGTGAGAAAACGAGAGTTAATTTCCCGCATAAAAAAGGGGAGGTTTCAGCCGGTAAAGGCATCAAAGGAACGACTAATTCAACTTTTACCCGAAACATGTCGTTTTGCATAGAAATTAATTAAATTCATGCATTACAATCTTCTAGCTATAGTGTATGAAAAACTATTACACAATCAACTTGAATAACCTTAACATGTTCAACTGTGCATTTTAATTTAAATATAAGGAATAATCAAATTATCTCTAGAATTGTTTGTTGAAATTAGAATACTTTCTTGTTGAAATTCTTAGAAGATATCAAATCTGGAATAATACTAGTTATCTCTACACAGACCGAACCTAAGCTTCAAAATAAAAAGAAAGAATTGAATAACAAGGTTTTTTAAAAAATCAACGACATAGAAAGAAAAAAGAACCCAAGAAAATTCTTCGATTATTTATCACCCATCCAAGACATAGGACTTGGAAACCAAAATATTAGCACTCATATCATGAATCTTCATAATTTATGGATGTCCATAATTCATGAATGTTCATAGTTTATGATTTACTCATAATAAAATTCACTCTCATTATGTAATTAATATATTGGTTTCATGTACTAAAATATTTTATGGACTAAAATGATGAAACATGGATTTAATATAAAATATTTTTTTATTAACCAAGCTTAAGCTCAAACTCGTGAGCCCATATGCTCGCTATCCAATTCACAAAGCTATTTTGGATTTGAAATTTTATTATCTAAAAGTTTTTTGAGAATAATTTTTTATTTATCTTTAATTGAATTTTTTAAATAATATTAATATTTCATGTTAAAGTACTTATGTTTGATAACAAAATTCATTATAATTTTAACATTAAATGTGAGTAAACCTCACATATAATTTAACTTTTAAATACCCACTATACATTTTATAAACCAACTCTAACATTATTTCACACAGTTATAATTTCTTCTTAATCAAAATTGAAGTTAAATAAACAGTTAAAAGTTGAGGTTGTGAAATTACTTAGTAAGTAGTGTGGATATGGTTTTTGATTTTTGTTCTACTTATATTATGTGTGGTTAGAAAAACAATTAGGAAAAAATTAGCCATGGAGGAAAGTACGTCGTAGGAATCAAAAGGCTAGAAATTTCTTATTAGGGCAAATCGGGTTTCGTGCTGACTTTTGCCTTCAAATAAACTGAAACTTGATCAGGTGTCCAAGTGAAATCGCCACCCCAATTTCTCATTCATAATAGAGAGATGCGATTGCGAGGTCGAGCTTAGAGGGAGGGATCCTTCAAGGGCAGGCTTTCTCCGAGCTGGTTCAGTGAATTATTGGCCACTATGTATTGGCCCAATTATTCCAAGCCCATCAAAACCTTAAGCTTTCCTTCGAGGTCTGGCTTTCTCCAATCTGGCTCAGTGAATTAAAGGGCATTATTTGTTGGGCTTCTAATTGCAAGCCCATAAAAACTTTACATTTAAGGCCCAGTAAGAAATTGACATTATGATCTCCTTTCCCTCAAGGGGATGATGAAGCTTACAAAAGGAGAAGAAAATAAGAGCCCGTTTGTCTTTGCGTTAGCTGCTGTGTTTTTATTTAAACACAGATAATATAATGTTTGGTTAAAAAAAGAAGTTGCGATTTGGTTCATGGGACCCACTAAAAATGAGGTTCAACCTCAGGTTTTGGCGAAGCAATTTTTTCATGCTTCTCAGCTAGCGTTCTGTATTTTTACGCTTCACTCTTCACTGTCAACACCAAGCCCTTCCCTTCAACTCACGGCAAGCAACTCCTCACCACCAACAACACAAAAAGCTCCCATTCTCCGGCCGACAGCCAACAACTCCTCCCCTCTTCACCATAGTCAGCAACAGCAGCCACTACGTATGTAATAGCAGAACCAACTCCACCTTTAACCAAACCCAATCTGTCCAAGCTGTGACAGAATCTCCTTCAGCAGTTCCTGCACGCCGACCTCTTCCTTTTCGCTAGTTGCTCCTGTTGGTCACAACCCCCTAAGCTATTGATAGAACCCATCTAAATATAATAGATGCAGGGAAGAAAAATAATATCAAATCTTTATGTTGAGTTTTTTTTTTTTTTTTTTACAGGTTTCGGCTAGCTCTCACTGATGGGATAAAAAAAATATCTTTCATTATAATTGATTTCGCACTTTCAAAACAGATATTTTAAGTTATTATGTTTTAAAAAATGTTTTTAAAATATAATATTTAAAATTGTTGTATTTTAAAAGCGTGATGTTTAAATATATCATGTTTTTTAATAATAATAATATTTATTAAATTTCATGCTTATAAAATAATAAAAAATATATTTTTTGTCGGATGAATTTTGTATATGATAAAATTATAAATAATTTAATGCAACAATAAAAAATATTTTATATAAAATATTTTTTATTTTATGATGTAATAACAGTAGTTAAATCGATAATATTTCAATGAAAAACTATCAATATTAATATATGTTTTTTTTAATTATTTTATAATTTCAGTTTGAAAAGCATTTTTTAACCAAACACATTAAACTACTTTTTGTTCAACCTCAATTTCAACCACAGTTTTAACCAAACATATATTTTTTCAAATTAAAACATTTTTTCTAAAACAACTTTTTTAAAATCACAACCAAAATAACAACAGCTACCACAATTCCATAAATACTCTAAATAGACTGCTACCAATCAAATCAAACAAGTGACTGTAAATAACTGTCGTATCGTTAGCTCACGAAACAAAAGAAATAGCAAGTATTAGGATCTAGATCCAAAATGACGGATACAAATCTGGAGTTACAAGAATCCGGTTGGGAGGAACTAAGAAGAGAAGCAAGAAAGATCGAAGGAGATCTCGATGTTAAACTCTCTTCTTATGCTAAACTTGGCTCTCGATTCACTCAAGGGGGAGGAGGAGGTTTGGATTCACTTTTAATTTGTTTTTTTCTTCTTCTTAATTTCCAAGTGTAATAATGTGGTAATTGTTTCTTGGAAATTCAATAATTCTTAGTCATTAGTGGATTATCGGTGTTGATTGTTATGGAGTGTGATTTAGGTTATGTCGAGACTGGTTCGCCAACAGTTGGATCCAGTAGGTCATGGAAATCAATGGAAATGGAAATTCAATCGTCACTTGAGAAGTTACTTGATATAAATGATGCTATGAGTAGATGTGCTGCGTCTGCAGCACCAGCCACTTCAGTTACTCAAAAGCTAGCAAGGCATAGAGATATCCTTCATGATTTTACGCAGGTTTGATTTTTGTTTCGTAAAATTGGTAATGAAGTGCTTAGGAAAGTTTTTTTTGTATCGTATGTGATGCGTGTATTGGCAGCAATGCGGATGGGAAATCTGATAATGGATTTTTGTTTTTAAATTAATGTGGCTTCGCTTCGTTCCAATTTGAAAAATTAGGAAATGTGGATTTATTAATATGGGAGGAGTATAGAGTGGAGAAAAAAATACAAATTACAAACTGAGTATAAGAACCTTATCCGGAATGTAGAAATGTTGGTGTCGACATTTTAATCTGTTGTCGTGGGAAGACAGTTGATTTGATTATTAATGTCATTGTGTTTAATTTCCATCATATTGTCGTGATTGCTGGCATAATCGGTTTAAGTTCTTTCCTTCTTTCTTTGTTTTTTGCGTTTTTTTTTATTGGTTGATTATATGATTCACACTCTGTTTTTCTTTTCCTTAATTTGTTGTTGCATTTTTTTATTGGTTGATTATATGATTCATGCTCTGTTTTTGGGACTCAATTGCTAGTTCCGCACCTTAAACAGTGTGAAAAAATGCATCGGTAACAAGTTAGTTTTCTTGTGGTGCTCAATCAAATTTTCAAAGGGTAATTTGAATTCAGCAGTATGCATCTGATCTCATAGAAAGTTTCTTCTATGAGATGTCAAGAACCCAGCTGGTTTTTTTTCAAAATCATCAAATTCGAAAAGATTTTCTTTCATCTGCAAGTGGAATCTCATTTTGAGTCTGATGTCATTTTAAAATTAAGTGTGTTCCATTTAAAAATATTCATGCTTGAGTGCTGCTTGTCTTGAGCAATGAAGTAAGCGAGGAGAAGGTTTGGGAGCCTAACTTATATACATGTGATACTGATGCACACAATCACTGTTTTCAGTAAGTTCCATCTTCTCTGGTCTCATTCCCATTGGCGTCTAAGTTCAACTCAAGTTCTTATTCAAAATTTCTCTTTCTAGTCAGCAGTGGCAGCATTATTTTTGCAGCTTCTCGGTTTATGATTGATAGCAAAGCCATGATAGCGCTTCAAAGATTAGTGGAGAGGGGAGAAGAAAAAGGAAAAAATTCTATACAGAATTGGTTCTAAATTAATTTTTTTTCATATCATTGTATATGTTCCGTTAAACAAATTAGCAGATTAGTTAGATGCTAAAACTATAGCATATTAGGAATTTTCATACAGCTTTTATTTCAAACAGTTTTCCCCCTTTAGGACTGCTTCTCATTGTATTATATTCCTAATCATTTGATTTCATTGTGGACATGACATCTATTCTCTTGAGCTAAGAAATGGTATTTTATTGGTTTCTGTCTCATTGATCAAATAAAATTTGTTACTTTAGGAGTTTAGACGAATCAAGGGAAACATAAACTCTATGAGGGAACATTCAGAGCTTCTGAGTTCTGTCAGAGACGATATTAGTGAGTACAAGGTGGGTATCATTTGAACTCTTAAAACTGCTGTATGTTCTCATGTTTTTGTTTCTCAAAATTGAGGTTTGTTTTCTGTGTACTTACAGGCATCTGGTAGTATGTCCCCGAGAGTGCAGTTACTACGAGAAAGAGCTGCCATCCATGGAAGCATATCTCACGTAAGACTTTCTCGCTTTCTTTTGGCCATATCCATGTCAGATTCTTTAGATTAACATTTCTCCTTGCACATTTCTTGCCATGCATGTTGATGGAAAAATAAATAAGGATGCTGGGATGGACAACTGGCAATATTGAACTGGATGGAGTTAAATAATAAGTTTTATTAGATAAGAGGGAGAGACTGAAGAAAATATGGATGGGATGAATAAAAATCATTGACTAGTTCCGGTAGCGAAAAATGGCAGAAAATAAATGTAATTGGGTGTAAATAGTGGGGTTTTTTCCCCCCCTGATGCACACCAGTTTTACTTATCTGTCACTAGACCATAAGTCTAACCACCACCACCTCCACTGTTCCACCTTTAATTGGGTTTGAACCTTGAACCTCTACAGCTTTACTCCACTTGCACTCTGTGAAGTGGGAGGTACATCACCCAGCTAAAAAGCTTGGTTTATGAACAGTGTATGTTTAATGCATTTAGATTTCTAGTTTACTAACAATGTGTCGGGCAAGGGCGGATTTTTGGGGGATTGAAAATAGGTGGAAGGGAAATATGGTGAGGAATTTGGTTTTCCACCCTATGGATCACCAGCAGAACAAGGAACTAAGGAATGGAATGTGGAAAGAAATTTTCTTTCCATGCCTACCACTTTCAATCTCTCTTATTTGGAGAGAGACTTAACATTAAACATACTTTTATACTTTCCCTTCATTAGCTAGTGTTTCTCTATCCCTACACAATCCAACTTCTAATTCTACAAGCCACCTGTCCATTCTCTCCTTCAGTTTATCTCTTCAAATTCCTCTTCTTTGATATGTGGTATTGCCATAACTTTGTTATATACACATGTTGGCCTACTGTCCAACATCATAGAAATGGATATTGATGTATTAAATCTATCTTTGCATTCCTGTAGAACTTTGCGATATCAAATGTCAAAGATGCTGTGTCCAAACTATGGTTTATTTGATTAGCAAGTCTTATGTCCAAATAAATGGAGACAAAAATGGAAGGGAAGTTGATTACTAGTTAGAAGTTAAACTTCAATAAATAAGGCGATGAGCATAATTGCAACGTTGCATTCATAATTTTCATTCCACCTCTTGTTTATGTTTTCAAATAAAACAAAAACTTCCATTTTCATTCCTCTCCCTTTTCACGTTTCCCAAACATATGGACTGAATATAATATTCCCTTCTTGTACTTTCATTCCTCCCATGGTCCCATTTTCTTTTCTCTCAACTTTCTAGTCCCAAACATAGCATCAGTTACTCACTAAAGAGCAGTTGCCAATGCTATGTTCATAGTATCTATTTTCTGATGCCTGCTTCATAAACAAAGGGCTCGATGTCATGGAACAATTTAATTAAATGTTGACCTGACATGGTTTAGAAAGATAAGTTGCGTTTGTTCATTTTACAGTTGGCTGTGAACTAGGTGTGTGGACTCCTTCTATCCCTTTCACTGATCTCAATTATTAGGCATAAAGATAGCTACAATCATTAGTGACTTTACCAGATATTTATTTAAAAACACTGCACCGAATTTTCTGGTTATTTACCACTGAAAAACTTTCTACCGGAAATAGCTGTTTTTGTACTTTTTAGGTTTCCACTTGTCTGAATTATCAGTTGTCATACAACGCATTGTGCATATCAGGAAATCCATGTTCTTTTCCTTGTGTCATATATAGAATCAAGTTGCAATGACACAGAGCTACCTCAAGTGGTCCTCATAGAGAACCCTGTTATATTGGCTAAGTAAAAGTGAAGTCATACAGCCTATAAATGTTGCACGTGATGAGTTGACTGACTTTGTCCTATGCAAAAGTGGTAATCTTGAAACACCAAGTTGTATCTGTAGTTTATCTCACATGATTTACTTTTGAATTCTGAAGCCCCCCTCAGTAACCATTCAATTAATGGCATTATGGTATAAACTGTGGACTTCCTTTGTCAGCAATTGCTTCTCTGATCTTTAGTCAATTGACAATGCTGGTTCACGTCTGTGCAGATAGATGATGTCATAAATCAAGCTCAAACGACCAGGGCCGTTTTGGGTTCTCAAAGGGCTTTTTTTGGAGATGTTCAGGGGAAAGTGAAGCTTCTAGGCGACAAATTTCCAATTATCCGTGGCCTTCTTGGTACCAGACAATAGCCATTTGTATTATAAACACTTATTTTCTGATATTCAGCAACATTCTTTAGTTGCGTAACAATTTATTTTTTCTTCTTCTGTTTTCTAAGGTTCTATCAGGAGGAGACGATCAAGAGACACTCTCATTCTGTCCGCTGTTATTGCTGCTTGTACGTTGTTTCTTATTATCTACTGGCTCTCAAAATAACAAATGCTATTTATTGTTACAAAATTTACAAAACGATGATGCTCTTCCAAAGCAATTTTGCTTCTGTAATATGTTGTTAGGATGGATGAAGTTTTGTATGCATCCATGTGGTGCCATTACGCCAGAAGTATATCATTTTGTTTTATATGGGATTTGCTATTCCAAATACATGGCTAGATGTACCACTGTACAGATGAACAGCCACACAAGGATCTAGATATCAACAAAAGAAAGAAAACGAAGGTCTCAACATGTCTCGTTGCTGCATAGGAACTACCTGTCAGCTTGATGCCTCCTTGTCATGCCTTAAAGCATCAATGTCTCTTCTGGTGCAGCTTTTAGCCTTGTTTGGATTACCTCAAACCTTCGCTGCACGGAGTGTTTGCATGTGCAATGACACTGTTTTTCCAACTCATCAACCTCACATTGAATGCACATAAATTTTACCGGAGGGTGCATGTGAGTGCCAGGCACTTCTCTTGCTGTCTTCATTTCTTGATATGGAACTGTCCATCATGTCCTTATTTGTTCAAGTCTCAATGTAGGAATGACCGTGGAGGTCTGTGGAGGCAGAAGATGTATATCCTTCATCTTCGCTTTCACGAGGCTTCTTCACTTCCATACCTGCCTTTATTTTATCGAAGTTTTTTTTTCCCTCCAAAAATCAAAGCCAAAAAATAAATTGAAGTGAAAAAACAAAAACTCAAAAAAACTTGAGCAAAACGTATCAAACATATATATATATATATATATATATATATATATATATATAAAGAATACCAAAATAAATCAAGCAACATGAAACCCAAAACAGACTAGATTTAGTTAAGATAAAGATACATGTATATCGGAAATCATGCAATGATTAATAATCTAATATCAATTCACTTTAATTATCACTTTAACATCACGATTTTGTGAAGATGAGTTTTGGTTTAAAAGTGAAATTATAGGATTAAAAACCATTTAAACACATTATTAATGCGAATAAACACTAGATTATTGGTTAATCATGCATAAGAAAGGGTTTTGTGCAAAGAAATTAACCAAAATCTGTCCAAACTTAGAAGCTAAGACAATGTTCTTTTTAAAAACACAAATAACATTGTCTAGAAATCTAGAAAAATGCCTAGCCAAAGCAGTCATTGCTAAGCCTAAAAAAGAATATTTTTGGCTTTTAAAACATGCTCCTTTTATTTTAACAAGTCACAATATCACACATAAACATGTTTAAACCAAAAACTAAAAAAAAAAAAAACATTAAAACATCAAAATCAAGCATGAGGTACCAAAAAAATAAAAAACTATCAACTTAAAACAACCTATTTATTCATGCAACATGGATTTAAAATTGATTTTTTGAATCCATTTTGTGCATGAATATGTCCAACAAACCCAAGGTAAACATCCTTCTTTAACATGCATAGCTTAAATTAAATGAAAATTAAAAAAACATTGTATATCAAAAACAAACTTAAACAACAACTTTAATATGTTAAAAACATCAACAAAACTTCAAAAGAGCCTCATTAAATAAAAAATACAGCAACAAAGAGGTAATTGCAACATCTTTTGTTAAACATTTTAAACCTATTTTTATGCTTATAAACATAAATAAAAAACAAAACAAATAAAAAACAATAAAAGTAGGCCACAAAGGACCTACCTTTGGATCAACAAGGTATATCTAGAACAACAAATTTCTCTTGGCTTTCCTTTGAAAATTTTTGCCTCTTACAAACTTGCAAAGCTTCAGAAAACTTTTCTATAGGCTTTTAAACCTCTACACTCATGTATTTTTTTTTATTGACATTTCTCTTTTTTTTCTTATCTTATCTTATCTTTTTTTTCTTCTTTTTTTTTTAGCCTCTTTTTTTTTTTTAAATCTTGAGGGGGTATTTATAAGATTTTTTGAGGTCTTGAATCTATTTCTGACTTCTTGATTTTGAGGGAAGTATTAATTATAAACCTTTGATAAGAACCCATTGAGGAGCCTTTGTGTGTGAACACATGAAAAACAAATTGGTTTTTGCGTGATGGTTGCACTATCAAGGCTAACTGAGTTGCCTACTTTCAAGGCCTCGTTGAAGCAATTATGACATCATCATCATCTCCTGAGACCACACGAAGTTGGTAGAAGGGTGCACATCTTTCATTTAGATCTAACTTTGATTATTTTGGAGGTTAGTAGCTCCACATTCATTCATTTGAAATTATTAACTCGATCAGCCAAAACTATCAAAACAGAGATGCAAGCTGACGAACGATGTGTCATTCACCTTCTCTTTATTAAGTTTGAACTATACGTCGTTTAGGATTCTTAATTTGGGATTTGAAAATTTTCAATTGAGTTCATGTTCTTCCAATTTCTTTTAATTGTACTTATAATTGTCTGTAAACTTTTAATTTCATGCAATTTCACTCTTGTCAAACTCAATTGTAAGCTCCAAATTTGACCACTATTTTCATTTTCATCATTGGTTCTGAAGTTGTGCATTTCAACCCTCAATTGACTAACAAACTTCTATTTTTCAATTTAGCCCCTGATTTAGCTAAATTTAACCCTTACATTCACACGCCTTTTCATTTTGGTTCTTAATTTTGAATTTCTTCAATCAAGTCCTTAATTGCCCGTCAAACTTCAATATTTATGCAATTAAGCCCCTGATTTGATCAAATTAGCTCTTAGAAATTGCAATTAGATCTCTAGACTTTAATTTTTTCTAATTAAAGCCTAAATTGAATTTAAAAATCAATTATTCTTGCAATTAAGCCCTCAATAAATTCAATTAAACCTTGAAAATTTTCAATTAAGTCCTTAAATATCTAATTTTGAATTTTTCTTCTTAAATTGAATTTTCTTTGTCAATAATCTTCATCAATTGAAAATACACTGTTAAATTTTTCAATCTTGTATATTTTGATCTTTCTCAACCAGTTTTTGATAATTTCTTGGATGTTCTGGTATATTCTTCTTACCGGTATATATTTTTTATTTTCTGCTAATATTTTTTTAACTTTTTTGTGTTTTCTCTGTTCTTTTTCTCTTTTGATTTTTTTTTTTGTTTATGTAGGGCCTTCAAAATGGGTAACAACAAGATTAACGAGCATGTGAATAGCATTTCCGGATGTATATCTTGTCCTCTATTTTTCTTGCAAAAGCTACCAACAAATGGCCGAGACTCTCAATAGCCATGTGAATTTTAAGCATCACTGAAAAATTGTATGCAAAAGCTTTCGACCGTACGTTGAGTTGCTGTTGCATATATAACATAAAACAACTATGGTCCATATATCAGTTAACCCAACGTGATTTGGCAGTTAGAAATGGGTCATATATGGTACCATTGGCAACAAATGGTGTATACGTATAGTGATTCATGAAAAAAGAGCAACAAATTTAGTGTATTGAAGGCGATTTGGACTCCTTTTAAGATTGGTGATGTACATGCAATATTAAGAAATAAATAAGTATGTAATGATAAACTTGCTTCATTAATTAATTAAGTTCACAGGATCATTTATAATTAAGCAAGGTTTCTTCACACACACATACACACACATAAATATATATCAAAGATATTTCATTGTTGTATGTTTCGCTACATAATGCAATATCAAGGCATCCGCTGCAACGGAAAGAAGTTGAGGAATGAAAAACAATAACGTGGGATGGCTTTAAAGATATGCGATATCTTTTTCATCTAGAAATAAGGGGGGGAATCCAAAACATTAGAGGAAAGAAGTTTTAAAATCTAACTGGCATCTTTCTTGTAGCTAGGTTGGATTTTGGCAGAAATTGAACACCGTAAACTGCTGAATCCATACCAATTTATGGCGAGACAGTGAACGTGAGGTGCTTTACAAAAACAAACAAGAAATGGATCTCATTTTCATGTCTTTTGCAACAAGCCTCGAGGTTTACAGCTTGAGATGGCTCTGTGTAACAGAGGCTTGGCTACCTCCCTAACTCAGCGATATAGTGGCAGTACTTTTTTGTCACGGTAAATTTGTACACTACCACATCCACACACCACCCTATTACTCAGAGCTTGAGATGCCAAAAGAAACAGCACAGGCCTATTATCATCATCTTTATTGGATTTCTACCCTATCCGTATTCTTTCAGGCTTTTTACATAGAAGGCTTGTTTTTAACTTTTGTGCATGTATATATGTTATGCTTGTTCATAATGGAAGACGAGATTGTTGTTGTTGTCGTCGTTCTTACTATTACTGTTAGTGTTATTGTTATTGTTATTTGTGTGTGATTATATAATTGTTATATGAAGTATGATGTGAATAACTGTTAGAAATTTGATGCATTGATGAGAGAAACAAATACTACTACTAATTTTTCCCACCGCCTCTAAATTAAATAGTTGAAATCTGATATATATATTCCATTTTATTTGAAGATCTCAGATTTAAATCCTGAAATTTATATATATTCCAATATATATATATATATATATATATATATATATATTGACGTGATTATAAATTTCTTCAAAATGTCCTCTAACTATAAGAGGGATGTTGGTAGTGTTCCCAAACAGATGATGCCAGAGATTTAGCTGGTGATTGCTTGTCAATAGTGTGATAATTCTAAAAACCTGGATCAATTTGGACATGGCACCTGCAAACAGTGCTTGATATTTTGTCTTAATTAAAACCTTTTCAGCCATAAAACAACTCCCTTACCCAAAAAAAAGAGAGAACATTGAAAAGTTACAGCATATTTGCTCAGTTACAACAAACTGTGCTTGATGCTGTAGGACTTAATTTACTAAAATCTTCAAAGGATTATCTCCAAGTATGTGGAGCACGTAAAAGAAACAAAAACAGCTGGTCCTTTTACGAGGCTTGTGACCCTTTATCTGTATATTATATGTTATGCTAACAATTATATTCTATTAATTTATACATATATAAAAAAGAAAAGGATATTGTCAAGGGTTTAATTTCTTGTCTTAGCAATCACATTTTATGTGGACGCTACAGAAATAACTTTCCAATCATAAGGCATCTTTATACATATTTGGGAAGGCAAGATAGGTCCCATGTTCTCTGTACATAGTCTATGCTTTTTAAAAAATGTGCTAAATAATCTAATGAAAGTTATTGGTTGATGGAGGTTCCAGCAGCTACATATGCAAATTGTTTTATAAGATGTAACATTAGCTAGAAATGGCCATTAAATCTGGCAAACTAGAAGTAAAATAAATTATGAGGGTACGTACTTCCATTAACGACAGCAATTTTAGACAGCTAAATTCGATCTGCCGTGGAAGGTCTCCTCAGCAGGATACGATCAATTGTATGTCTGATTCTGATGTCCATGTAATGTGTCCCACAATGAATATTTACAGTATTAGTATGTGCCAAAGAAGCTGATATGTCGAGACCTACTTATCAACTATCATACGTACAACTCGATTACTATGAGCATCTTTTGTCTCCTTAATTTATTATCTCTGCTCAGATTAATTACGATATTCAAGTTGAGATCTTCCCATCTGTAAATTATCATGTCAATAATATAAGATAAATTATAGGTGCACGAATTAATCCTATTATTTGCTAGTATGGTCCCTCATTCTTTAACTTTTTTATAGGCACGGTTTATTCGGTGATCGGATATTGGGAACTGGAGAGTAAACCAGTAAAACAGCAAGCATCCGCTTCAACGCCGTTTCCTGTACTAACCCTTTTCTAAGGGACCGAATCCTCAATGCTGAAAACAAAACATAAATAAACCGGTGCTCTAATCCTCATAGAAATCTCTAAATAAATGCTGCATATGCCGTTTTCTATCTAACGAGGAACCAAACAAAATCCTCAAGTCCAACGAGGGCAGCCATGAATGCTGTTAATTAATTCTATATATATATATATATAAGAAACTTAATTTAGAATGACAAGTCAGGACTCTCTGTCATTTCTAACCGCGTGACTGAAAAATCTTCCCTTTAAAAGCAATTTTAGGGAAGAGAAAGCCACCCATTTGCACACATGAGCTAGGATGGAAGGATGGTGATGCTTTTCAAAAAATTCAGAGATAAAATGATAGCCATCTTTTTTAGCAAACCTGGGGTGTTGCAAGAGAAAGTAAAACCTATATATAGGTGATACAGTGTAGGCCTTAGTGGACTAACTAAACGAGCTAAAACTTGTCCCAAAGATAGAGAAGTCTATGCAAGGACAAAGAAAGTAAATTCAAATAATAAAGTATCTCTGGCTTCCTGGTGCCCCTGACAACTACGTATCTCTGTGCATACATGTGTGTGTGCGAGGGCGAGAGAGGGAGATACCTGAGTGGTCAAATCGGTAAAGATATAAAAGCTTTAATGTTTCCTAACTTTATATGCTATTTAATTTTTTTGTTATTTATACTATACAGAAGTATAATAATGTGGTGATGAATTCCCTCTTATAATTATTACCACAATAATTTGATTGGTTTCTTTTCAGGTGCTTTTACCGGATGTTTGTAGTTTCGTTCAACGAGGTCTGAGTTTTTGAAAGGCACGGAAGAATTTACTAAAATCTGGTATTTAAGTCGAGGGCTGTAAACATTTCTGCAACAAGTCTATTTTCGTTGCCATGCTTGGGATCACCACATTAAGCATGTATCATAAAACTTTATAATCCTTTAATCAGTGGCCATCGCCAACCATTTGGCACTATTCTCCCTTGTTTCTAACTTCTTCTTTTTTCTCATAGGATGAACCCTAACACTTACTGGCGGTGGCAAATTTTTTCTTCTTAACAAGTTGTTGGGCATCTTGTATGTGATATAACTTCAACAAATCACCTGAGCCAATCCAAAACTAGCAGTGATAGATAGGGAAAGTTTCAGCCTTTGAACAACTTTAAAACTGCAATAATAGAATATTTGATTGTTAGATCGGGCTTAAATTCTTTTAAATAATTTTAGGATAATGTTTTTATGAGCAATCATAAAGTCACTGGTTAAACTATCTATCTTCCATAATAAACTTTCAAGCTCGAGTGCTCCTGTTTGAGCTAATTTTGTTATTTTACCTCTATTTTTTATTGGATTCTATGTTTTTTTCGGATTTTGTTTTATTTACTTTATGTGTTTATATTCCTAATTGTTTTCTTGCAGATGTAGGGTTTTTTAATATATTTAAAGGTTTATAAATCTTTTAAGGAGGCAACCACTAAATATTTTGTTTTTAGATAATAAAACTATGAATTCAGACTTCATACCTGCAACTCTCCTCGCTTATTAAACCTTTAATATTTTTACATTGTTGCTATTCTATTAAGCTTTCTCCTTCATAGATTGTAGTATCCTTAAACTATACACATATAAACCCCCGCTACTAGTAAAAAAAACATGTATATATACATATATACTCACAAAAAATTTTCAAAAGCAATTTCGACAAGAAAGAAGAAGAAGAAGAAGAAGAAGAAAATAGCATGACCTAAAATAATTTGATGATTGACAATCCATGTGATATACGAATCTCTAATGCACATAAAGAGCGGCACCAAACATTTGAAACTATCATAAATTATTAGGAAAAAATGATTGATGAATATAAAATGAAAATCAAGAGAGAAACTAAGAAATTATCTTATAGGATTAGCCAGACAACGAATGATTATTACACTACCAAAATTTTTATATTTGTTGACGGAATTTTTCATTGGTATTTGTACTATCATTCCATTGGTAATTGATTTACCGACGGGATCACAAACGAAAATGCTCCATCGGTGAATCATTTGTCGGTAATTTTTTGTCTGTTGATAATAAAAAAATATTATTACCGATGGATTTACTGACGGGAAAAGTGTGCTAAAAAAATACCCACTTCATTTGAGAAACTTGTCATATAACCAACAAACCGTATGCAATTCCGTTGGTGATTATTTAAAAATATATTTTTTAAAAAGATCTATTTAACCAAACTAGAAAAATAATTAAATAATTAAAATCTATTTAAAAATCCTATAAATAAATCGACTAAAAATTGATCTCACATGAAAAAAAATCCTACAACAACATTCATACAATTATTAAGAAAGAAAAAATTTAAAAATAAAAAAATATATATAATGAAAAAAAACACAAAAAAAAAATCTTACCTTAATATAGTTGCAAATGAAGCTAAGAAGAGAAAAAAAATAAATTCATAAAGTATGTTAATTAAAAAAACCAAAAAAAAAAAGAAGAAAAGAGGATAAGACATACCTGAGCGTGGAGGAAAATAGAAGGAGTTGAGGAGAGAAGAGAAAGAAAAGGATGTTACTGTTTTTTACATAAGGGGAAGAAGAAAAAGAAGAAGAAGAAGAGGTTCATCTGTTGTGAAATGAGCGATTCAAGTCTTTTCATTGAGGTATTTTACCGATGATTTTACCAATGGATAATTAAATATTAATATTTTTAATCATTTCATCGGTGATTCTGTTTATAATATTTAATTTAATATTTTTTTCAGAAACCGCTAAATATCACCGACGACTTTTTAATCTGTCGGTTATTTTGTCTGTAATATTTAATTTAATTTAAATATTCAATTTACTAAATTTTTTTTTCAAAAACTCGCCAAATAAAATCGATGATTTTTCAATCTGTAGGTGATTTCATCTATAAAAGACAGTACTTAACAGAGCAATTGAGAAGTAAACAGTTCCAGAGTTCTTTGAAAAATACTGACGGAAAATTCTGTCAGTAATTCCGTTAGTAATTAACATGATGAATAATGTTAAGAAAATACGAACAATTTACTAACGTGTTTACTGACGAATTTTACCAAAGGTATTAAAACTGTCGTTAATTCTGTTGGTACAAATGACACATCATCATATTTTTTTGTTTTGTCTTAATTTTTTTTTTCCACTATAATTTCTTCTATAAATTGAGAGAGTATTTATATTGATAAAATTCACTATAATATAATTTACTAACAAGAACATTCCCTTAATATTTTTATTTTTATTTATTAATTTTCTGCTACAAGAAAATGAAGTATAGATGGAGGCAGGCCTCCAGCGTTTTTTTCAAATTGCACCAAACAGCCTCAGAATTAGGAACGGATGGTTAATTAATTATGAAAAGTAAGTAGATGAATATCATCAGTTAGACAAGACTTATGAAACCAAAACAGAATGAATTCAAATGACAAACTGGGATTGAGGCAGGGCTTAGAATTAGAAGTCAAATAAATAACCAAAGTGTAGGAAGGCAGGTGCCCGAGGTTTAGGGCTTTTATTTACTAATTGAGTCAAAACGAGCGTGTAAGAGCGTCAGTTTTTTTTTTTTTTTCCTTGTGGCCTCATCGAGGGCACCATGGAATTGTAGTGAACCAAGAAAATGGAGGTTTTCCCTTCCTTCTCACCCATCTTAACTATGAAAACAACTGGTGAATGAGCCAAAGCCCATGCAAACGTCCTTTTCTCGCTCCCCCACCTCTGCCGCCTCTGCGCTAGCTCTCTCTCTCTCTCTCTCTCTCGCACACACATCCATTTCCTTTTTGGAAAGCCAACCATTCATTTGCTTTCTCTTTAACCTTCTCCCTCCCTCACTCTATTCTGTGCACTATTTATGATACATCAACAACTTTACATACAACAAAAAAACATGTAAAAACGTTTAAAAATAAAAAAAAATAAAGAAAAAATTATAGTGTCAAGAAACGGAGAGAGAAAGTGAACACTTTCTGGTTCTGCTCTATCTCCTAGTATATTAGTAGTAGCAGGTTCCTCTCTTTCCACATCTCTATCTTCTCTTTCGCTATATTAACAAGTCAACAATCAAGAAGATTAGATCCGAGGAAGAGGATTATTATCTGTTCTTTCAAAATATCCACCGATCAGTCAATCCATCAATCAAATCAACAAAATCTCTAAAAGAATCATAAAAGAAATGGCATCCTCTTCAGCTTCCTTTTCACCGGATCACCTCTCTTCATCAGACCAGCTTTGTTATGTCCATTGCAACTTCTGTGACACTGTCCTCGCGGTATCATTTTCTCCCCATTTTTTCTTATCCCTAATTTTCTGTTCCATTAGTGTAGGCTTGAACCTGATCCGAGCCAATCGAGCGAGCCCTCATTGGCTTCTTCCTTTTCTTATTCTTCAATGAATTTCTTAAGGTTGGTTTGAGTCACATCTCTTGTTGGTGTTATAGGTGAGTGTACCTTGCTCTAGCTTGTTCAAGACTGTTACGGTTCGATGTGGTCACTGCACCAACCTATTTTCTGTGAACATGCGTAGCCTACTTCCTGCAGCTAATCAATTTTACCTTGGTCATGGTTTCTTCAATCCTCAGATTAATATCCTGGTATATCAAGATATTTTAGGGTTTCAAACATATCAATGCTTTCTCTTTTTACTCATTCTTTTTGTGGTTTTAATTATACCCTTTATACATTAGGCTTTGGAGCACTAAAACAGTTAAAAAGACTAAATTTCCTTTGATTTCTCTTTCATGATTCCTTAATTATATAGATAAGCATAGAAATAAATCTAAACTTGGAATTTAATTCTTGGCTTTCCATGGTTACTGGCGTAATTCTAGGAGGGAATGAGGAGTACTGGAGCACCGCCAAGTTTGATGATCAATCAGCCAAATCCAAATGAATCTGTTATGCCAATTCGAGGTGTTGAGGAGATCCCTAAACCACCAGTGGTTAATAGACGTGAGATTCTTCACACTTACCTCGTTTCTTTGACATATCAATGGCCTTTTCACTGGTCTATATATGAGCAGCAGCACTTCAACAAATTTTGAGTCATTATTAAGTGACTTCACCAGTCAACTTTAACTTTCTTTAAAGTTTGTCAAGCACCATTGCATTTTTGTATTTCTTACACATAGTAGCTATAGTCTTAAATAATCAAGGAAAGGTATGTAAAAAACAACAGTGCCCTAGATATCTTGGTTTTGCTTGATGTACCAAGCATCTTTTGGACAATCTTATCATGTCTAGCCTTCTTGATTCTATTCAACATATATTTAGTGCTACCAAAAGGGATACTGTAGATTTGCACCTAGTAGGTCAATTGCATTTCTTTGAGGCTTTCGTAGCTATCCCATCTGTGTCGGTACCTCTCCCTTTAATTTTCTTCTCTAGAAGAATTTACTTTTTTTTTTTATAATATAGAAGAATTTAACTAACAGGCCCAAATTTTACCATCATCAAACAGATGTTACCTTTGCTCAAATGGGTCATTGAATTTCTTTCAGTTTCTTTCAATGCATGTACTATCTCATTATGAACCCAGAAATGTATAATGTAGCTTACCTTTATATAATTTCTACTACATATGAATAGGAGAGAGAGTTTTCAGTTTTCTCCCCCGGAAATATAGATACAGAATCCATGGATATTAGACTGATTAGATCCTAGATGATGATGAAGTAATGATGATGAGAGAGAGAGAGAGAGAGATAATAAAAGCAGAAATCTTACATAAAGTCAGCGAAGTGATTTCAAAGATTTGTCTGTTTCTTTGTCGTTGTTATGTCTCTGTTTTACATGTTCAGCTCCAGAAAAGAGACAAAGAGTCCCATCTGCCTACAACCGCTTTATCAAGTAAGTAAAATTCTTGCTGTAAACTTTACATTTTTAATGTGATGAAAATCAAGATTTAAAACTTGAATTTGGTGTTAATTTTATTTTTTAAAAAAAATTCTCTATATGAATTGCAATTGTCAGAAATTTGTATTTTTCTATGAAGCACATGCATGATCTTGACATTATTATGTACCAATTTGCAGGGACGAGATCCAACGTATCAAAGCAGGAAACCCTGATATAAGTCACAGAGAAGCATTTAGCGCAGCTGCAAAGAATGTGAGATCCATGAAAACTCAAAATGTTATTAATGTTTACACATGGTTTCATGATGCAGCCAATGCTACATTAGCTATGATTAGCTATTTAATTAGCTAGTAATTTTCTTAATTTGTTGTTTGTTTGTTTCAGTGGGCCCATTTTCCACATATCCATTTCGGACTTATGCCTGATCAACCCGTGAAGAAAACTAACGTGCGCCAACAGGTACTTTTGATTGAAACCCTAAGAAATCTAACACTTCTTTTAAGATTTTGTCATACAAACTATTTAGAATTGGAGTACGTAGTAAGCCTATTGACAAGGGCATTTTAGTTTTTAAATATTTTTTATTTTTTTGCAGGAAGGAGAGGACGTGCTCATGAAAGATGGGTTTTTCGCTCCTGCAAATGTGGGTGTCACTCCCTACTGAGAAGTGGAGCTATTAGGGTTTTCTTTGTTACTTCCCTCTCTACATAGCCATGTCTTTTCTTTGACTGTCGTTAGGTCCTTGCTTTGAGCTTTCTTTTTAGAAAACCCCTAAGAATAGGGGCTGCTGTTGGCCTTTTTTGGTAATGTTTTGGGAGAAGGTTTTGAATTCTACAATGTATGTGAAGCCTGGCTGCTAAAGCTCCCCAAAAGCATCCTATCTATGATGTTGATACCTGCTAGTTCTCAAAACGTGAGCGCTGCCAACTAGTAATGATCGACAATCCTACGATTTTATCCAACGGTTTTATAGAACTATAGGAGTGTTAAGTAGTTTGACAATTCAAGCTACAGAAGCATATGCACATAGCACATCGAGTATGGAACGTATATCTTATTGTTTCGATTAAAAATAATTGCATTTACAAGCCATTATATATTAATTTCTCGAAGTTCATAAAAAGAGAATTTTACAGGCAACATAATTTTAGCAAACAAATGCCTCATAAAATATCAGATGAAAAGCTTTCACAATTTTGTGCTTAGCATAATAGATTCAAAGTTCACATATAATCACATTCACTGAACATCTGCAGAGTATTCTGCTAATAAATTACATTAGAGGATTGTACTAATTTACCATTCAATAAAATCCCTTTTCTCTTATCTAATCATCTTCTTTATTTTCTATATTCCATAGTACAAAACATACTACCAGAGTTTGTTCCAAGACATTCAATGATTAATGGCCCGGATGTCTGTTTGTTTTAGCTATATATATCTTCAAGTGAAATTTTCTCAACCTTATTGTGGGAGTAGCACAAAATAGGAAGGTGCATATGTTTTCACGAAGTGCAAGACAGTATTGCCTCTGTTAATATTCAGGACAAATGTCATTGAATGGGAGGGATTTCATGGACCATTAATTGGGTCCGGCTGGTTGTTTATTATCACTTGGTCCTGGATCAACAATAGTACAGTAACTAGCGGCAGCTGCAATCTGGTTCCGGTAGTTGGCATGAAGGTGAGGGTGAGGATGATGAAACTGCGGCATTAATTGAACATTTGGCATTAATTTTGAGTAAAGTTTATAGAACAATTTTAGTACATTCTCGCGTGCGAATTGAACAATCATATATCGAAGAAAACTGAAATTGATAATGGTTTTCAAAGTGAATGGAGTATGAAATAAATGGGGTTTAGGAAGAGACATATGAGCACATCATAGAAATCCAAAGAAATTCATTTTCTATACAAACAACAAATTCTGATACTAACAAACTCCACAACTAACACATCTGTTAACGTGAGATTTTTGTATGGTTTGTTCGTTTGTAAATGGTTTTTCCTCAATCAAAATGAAGTGATGGCGATCCTCAATCAGTGGCACGGACTTTATGAGCCTGCACAATAGCAAATACATATATCTGATATCTCGGACTGGTGTGTGTGCGTAATCAATTGCTGCACAAATAGCTTCCTTGAATGGGTCAATAAACTATTCCTGCTTATGAAATGCAACTCCAATAGTGCTACTACTTATCATTCTAAATGAAGGGACTTGGTGATTATACTGAAGATGATATATATCTTCATGAAGCCACAATAACTTAACTGGATAAGATATCTCCGGTTCGTCAATTAAGTTTTCCTCCAGTAGTAAGAGTTGAAGGTAAACTGCGATCTTCCGCTCCACCAGAGCTCAGCTCCAGAATACTGAAATTACAGCCAAGCAAAGGTGGTTCACAAAAGCTTAACTCCAGAAAAAACAAGGAGTTTAATCTGAAACTTGAGAGAGGGAGAACTTGTAAAAAGAAATCT
>Ga0325405_1001869_pt1 | contig 21625 bp, 16 predicted proteins | sample PopdelMetagenome_21_FD_205663 | JGI IMG/M metagenome (GOLD analysis project Ga0325405, IMG submission 205663) | Populus deltoides microbial communities from Bellville, Georgia, United States - Xylem-Control-R2 | ecosystem: Host-associated > Plants > Phyllosphere > Stem > Wood/Secondary xylem...
GTGCCAAAATCAGTCAATTTCAACCATTTATTTGCTTAATGTTCAAAAGTATAGTTTACTTCTTATTGGTATTCTAATCAAATATAGAATATTCAGTCTGATCTTGTAGCATGTTGCAATAAATCTGTTACATTGTCAGAATTTCTGTTACTGTCTTCGTTACACTAGTGCACCGTATATACCTGTTCTTGTATGTTGTCAGCTATATTCGCTGCACTTTCGGCCTCAAGTCCTCGTGCTGATGTTGCTTATTGCATACATATATGGTCTTACCAAACGTCTTGCTAAAACACATAATTGGACGGTATGCTCTTGATCATCTTTGCTGACATCAATTTCTTACGATTCTCTGCAGTGTTTCAAGAAAATATGCAAGATGGTTGGTTAAAATTACAGTGGAATGTGCATTATATAATTCTGATAGAAGTGCAAGTGTTCCATTGAACAGTGATTGTCGCAGTTTTTTCAGTTGCTTGTAAAAATTCTGGTTTGGATTTCGTCCAACCCTAGCCCACAATATACAATAACCTGAAAGTTATGGGTGCTTTCGTGTAAAGTGGGTGGAAGCTATTATTCAGTGCGCCATACATGACCTATGGTTTACAGAAAATTTCCCAGCAAATGTCTAGAAATGGTGAGGTGCTTAACTTGATTTGTGCTTTATGTCCCTTGTTCCTTTATTTTTCCTTTTAAAGTAAGGATTTCCCATGATTCTTGCTCATCGAAGATACTAGGGCTTTTTCTCATGACGGATTCTCAACAGATAACTAAAGAGCTTGATACCCCATACTTGCTTGAGCATTTGCAACTTTTCAAGGAGCTGCAACTTTCTCGCCTACTTGCTTGCAACTTTCTCGCCTACTTACAACAACTACATTCTCAATCATGCAACAACTACATTCTCGCCTCCTTGCTTGCAACTTTTCAAGGAGCTGTCAAAGCTTTCCAATTTATAAAGGGTTGGATTTCAATTCATGTAACTTTACTTCGATTTTCCCTTTCGAATCAGAACTTCCCTCAGTCTTCTCTTCATTTGGGCAAGGTATACACCTTGGCATCATGAGCTTGTTCTTCTCCTCCATTTTATGCATCCAGTAACACTGCACTGCCAAGTACTGTGCAAACGGCAGCCATGAGCCAAGAACAGCCTTACCTGATATTGCAGCAGCAGCAGTCGAGTATGGTTGGCCATGATTCAAGTTCTACTAATCCTTTTGGGAATCCCTATGAAGATAAAAAGTAGCCATCCTATCCAGCTCAAACCATAGCCTAATTTAGAGATCACAGGATTAAGACATTTCAGTCAACAAGTTTGTAGCCGAAATGACAGGAGAGGAGCTGACAGGTTTAAAAGCGTAAGCAGCACTCCTTTTTGCACACCGAAGTAGGGAGATGCAGTTTACATTGAATAGTTAAGTCATCCATTGTTATACAGTGGGAGATACAATCCTCCATCTCTCACGCGTAATGGAGAAAAATACGAGTATAGCCTTCATGAATGAGATTTGCAAAAGTAATAGAATAATAACAAAGAGTTACACCCATATGAAAGTCGAGGCCCAAATAGCCCAAAGTTTAACAAGGCAGGCTTTAGTTTTGTGAAAACTTTCATGGCTACCATTCAACCAAGTGATGAGCCAATGACCGCTAGTTGATCATCTGCTTAAAGAATATTGAAGGAAGAGTGGGTGAAAGAAGATTTACAAAGCAATAACCAATGTTCGTTCATCACATAAAAGTTAAGATCGCCGAGTGCTGTAGGTCAGTGTGCTTCGCTGTTACAAAATGAACGGAGAGAGAGAGATGGCAATTACTTCAACCACAAAATCAAGCAATACATGATTTAAAATGTAAACTTCCACTGCCAAACTATGAAACTTCATCAGTTGATACTGTCGTTAAGAGAACAGAAAGAACCCTTGCACTTACTCCTTTATAAACTTTGTCCTACTTGTATTCATAGATTCTGCACACAATCTGAAGTATAGGATTGGTTTTTCCTATCTTTTTATCTGACAGCCTTCATTCTTTCTTCCAGGAGCTGAAGATGTTGTCCTCGTTGCACCAGACCGAGCCAGAAACTACCGTTGGAATGAAATAGAATAGGAACCAGTATTCGGATCTTGAACAGCTTTGAAGTTGTCAATGCTCGTGCCAAAGCGGCCTAGCAAAGAGTTTCCCATCTCTTTCAGCTTTCCTGCTCACAAAGAAAAAGTTCAAATTAGACACACACGTGTGCTGCGCAGTGGTGGAGAAGACAACGAAGTTTATAACCAAGAATAAAGAGTACATAGCCAAGAAGAGGAGAGGATTTCACACAGAATAAAGTGTATATAGCCAAAGACTAATACAATGGCATGACTCCATGAATATAAAGCACCTAAGCTGCTTTAACAAAATGATTGCATGCTCCATGATTTCGATAAGAACAAATCTTTCAAGATATCATCACATAGATTAAAAAATTTCTTATTCACCTTGCTTCTAATGAGCAGCCAGAAAAGAGCAAATGACAGACTAGGACAAGTGCAAAAAAATGTCTAAGCAATAAAAATTTAAACTTGAAAACGCTTTCATTTTATATGGTCATGCGGACCTAAAAACATTATCTGTAACTGAGAATCCAAAGTATACACTATCAAGTCTTTCTATCCATTTTATATCTTCTTGCCGCATGAGCATTGCCTCTCCTGGCTTTGGCATCCATCCATCAACATCAGAAATTAGAAGGCAAAACACATGATATCACTGCTGGGTTGATATAATCATCAAGGAAAAAAAAAAAACATTGACAGTATTATTTAACAAATGATGGACAATTGAAGAAGACAGAATCTAGCCACTGCCTTGCCACTAGTAGTTTCAATTGTTTTGAAGATCTTAGGGGAGCAAGAGGTGTTTCAACCTCACTTTTTTTTCTTATTTCCTCTACTTTCTGTAGAAGGCATGGCTCTATGATTGGGAGTATATGTTGATGGGAAGAGTAAAAGGAAGAAAGCACAAGTTTTATCCTATTGAAATTGAAAGAATCATCTTCCAATATCCAACATAAAATTGGTGATTGCAGTGTAATTCCAATTAAATACGTTTCTATCAAAAGAAAAGAAATGTATTCAAGTACGAGAGAACAAAAAAAAGGTAGTTGCTCCTTTCAGCTCACCAATCATCTCTTCCTTCATCTTTTCTCGCTTTTCTGCAGCAAGTGGCTCCAAGCGGCGAATGGTTTTCTTTGCTTGGTCATTTGAAGGATCGAATTCCAAGGTTTTCTTTCATATCTGAAAATACAAAAATATAATTAAAAAGTTTCCTCTCCTGACAAACAGAATCTTGTTTTAAATGAGAAGATAACAAGTGCAAGAACCCACACTAACCAGCAATAGCCTCCTCAAAATGCTCGAGCTTTTCATGAGCCTCTCCTCTTCTAACAAGAGCTTTCATGTAAGAAGGATTCAATTCTAACGCTCTTGAGCATTCCTTGATTGTGTCCTCGTATTTTCCCTAAAAAATATATATTTAAAATCACGCAATTACCATCTTGATTAGGCTTTCTTTAATAGTTGCAGCATCGACAGGTAAATTGACAATCACAAGAAAATACCAATTTCAAGAAGCAAACGCCACGATTGAAATGGCAAATGGAAAGCAACTCGACGGATGATGGCACGTCCTGTGGGGCAACTTGTAAAGCAAGTTCATACTGTAGTAATGCCTCCTCATACTGCCCATTCCCAAACAATCTATTGCCTTCCAATTTTGCTTCATTTCCTTCTTCTGCACCTCTCTGTTTCACAACCAAATCCAAAAACCTAAATAAGTGGACAAGTAACATCAATCTTGCCTCGTTATTCAGCTAATTAAAAAGAGAGTGAAAACCCTGAATCAATTCGGCGTCGTTTTGAGTATGTTGTTGTTGTTGTTGATCCTCAGCGCTGTTTTCGGGGTTGATTCCCTTATTGACAATATCTTCTTCTTCGTTGTCGCTGACTCCGCGCTCGCTTGCCGTTTCAAACCCATCGGAGTCGCTTCCGTTCTCTTTTCTTCTGGTGGTGTCGCTGGTGGTGGTTTTTGATGTTGAAGCTGTTGGTTGAGGCTTTGGTAGATTTTGTAGTACGGTCTCTTCGTTTTCTTCTTCTGGTTGGATCATCACCATTGTTTTGTTTCTACGAGAAAAACACAAGCTATGATTATTTTATTTTATTTATTTATTTATTTATTTGATCAACTCTCTCTTTCTACCCGCCCCACAAGGAAGGAAGGAAGCAAAGCAAAGCATCCAAATGTTCTCGAACTCTCTTTTCAATCATTTTAACGACTACCATTTACCCTTTTATTGATCATAGATTGATAGTAATTGGTGCTATCCATTACCCAAACTCTAGAACGCAGGGGTGATATTATAGTTTTGAAATTCGCTCCAATCTCGTGGGTTATTTTAGAACTGAAATTGGGTTGATTTAAAAAAAAAAAAAGAAAAAAAGAAAAAATTTGATGTGATTTCACGAGTTGACTTGGGGATTTGGCTGATTCGGTAAAACCCAATTAAAAACTCGGTTACAATCCATTTATTTTTATTTTTTAAACTAAAATAATGTTGTTTTGATTAAAAAAATTGACCCGAACAACTCGATGACCGAGTTAAAACCAAAACTCGAGCTTTGAACGGGATTGGCTATCTACCTGGATCTAAAAACTATAACTGATACAATAAAATTACTATAAGTGATCTAAAAACTATAAGCCTTTCTAATGTAGGTATTTTAGTCTTATTGTATGGCCTAGAAGGATTACCAAGGGTATATTTATCCTTTTCAATTTTTAAAAATAATAAAATGATTAAATTATCTCCAAGTAAAAAAAATATGAACATTTGATCAACGGTGTTTTTCTTTTTTATTTTTTATAAAACACTAAAAAGATATTTTTATCTCTAGATTCAAGAAAAAATAAGTTGCAGATTTAGGGATTTTTCCATCCTGTCACGACAATTCTTTTTTTAATTAAGATTAATGGAGGGTATTTTAGTCTTACATTTTGAATAGTTAATATAAATATTCAAAAACTTGCTACTGTGTGCTCTCCACTAGCCGGTGCATGAGAGGAGGCACTTGTATTTTTTGAACAGCATGTGTGACTTGGCCAAGCAAGCTCTTATGTTGTGCTGTTAAAGTGATTTTTGTCAACGACGGTAAAGTGGTTTGTCGTTGGTGGGCTGTACTTTTTTTTCCATTCTTTCTCTCTTATCTCAAAAAAGTACTACTGGTTGACTCTTTTTATTTTTGATGTTTTGATTTTAGTTTTATTTTTTTTTATTTTTAACTCTTTTATAAATGGTTTATTTATTTCCAATTTAGTTATTATAATCACAATTTATTATATTTTATTTTTTTAATTCGATTCTTATTATTTTGATTTTTAATTTTTTTTACCTTTCTATAAAAGTTTTATTATTTTTCAATTTCATCCTTCAATCCAAGTTCATGGTGTGTTATTTTTTCTTCAATTTGATTCTTATTCTGTTGATTTTTTTTCTTTTATTAAAGTTATTTTTCTTTTCAATTTAATCCTCTAATCTAAAATGTTGGGTTGCCCTCTAGTTTATTTTTTATTTTGATTTTCTACCTCATTCTTTTAATTATAATTTTTTATTTGAGATCATTTTGTGTAATTGAATTTTTTTTTTTTTATGGTTTCATCCTTCAATATTTGATTTGTTAGGGATTGTGCTTCATAGTTTTTCTATTTATAGTGCTTCTAGTTTAATGATTTAGATCACAAGTTTAAAAAGTTAATGGGGTCGACATCTTTTTTTTACTTAATTTCTTTGTCGGTTTCATCATTTGATATTAGTTTTTTTTTAAGATTGACTTTCTAGTTTTCTTCAATTTCTTTTCTATCACGTTATTCTGGTCTAATGACCTGAAAAATAGGTTTTGCAGGTTAACCCGGGTTAACGTGCATCTTATTACTCAGGTTATATGTTTATCAAACTAACTCATGTTGATTCAAGCCTTTCACACACACACACTTTTAGATCCAATTTCATACTTCCATTGTCTTTTTTTATTGTATAATTAAAATAAAACCAACTTATTAAACTCGATCATGGTTGTAACCCGAGTTGTTTATTTTTCTTATTTCTTTTGAAGGCATTTGTGGCACCTAGACTATTGTTGTCTTTTTCTTATTCTAATTTTGGTTTTTATTTCAAGTTGTGTTTTTTTAACATGTCTTCTTTTTAAAATGATTTTTTTTAATTTATGTTTCAATTAATATCCTTCCTCTATAATTATTAATGTTTCCACATAGATGAAATTTATTTTTAAAATAAAAAAATATTTATTTTTAAATAATATTTTTAATATGTGTAATTTTGCATGATATTTTTTTCTTTTACCTTATTCAATCAACTTCATGGGTGTATCTATTTCTATTATCATTTAATTAAATAAAAATCTGATTTTAATAAAAAAAAATTCAGGAAACACAATCTGATAAATATTTCATGTTACAAGATCAAATATATTGATTTACATTTATCTTTTATTTTTTTCAATTTTATTTTTAATTATCGTTAATAATTTTTTTGTATAGATGATTATCAATTTATTCAATTTCATACTTACATAAGTTTTTTTATTTATATTTATAATTTTTTATGTTAAAAAAAACACATAAGAAAAGCTGGCATATTTAATTTTTTTATTGAAAATAAAATATTTGATATCTAGCGGATTACACTTAACTAGCTAGTTTGGTTATAAAACACACCCTTTCTTGCTATAGTAGAACTGGCTGAGATATTTTAAATTTTTCATAAAAGTTTTTCGAAGATGAAACTTCCTCCTGACTACTGATTTAAGCCATGTTAGCCTAAAAGTATTCCATATTTTTTAATGTTAATTTTTTTATTTATTTATGTGGGTGTCCGGGTCAGCTTATGCACACCACGACTAATCCCACGACCTACTGAACATCTTACAAGCCCAGTAGACAGGTAAGGCACCACGGGGGTTACAGGCGTGCGCAGAGAGAGTCGAACCCAGGACGCTGGGCAAGGCAAGCCTTGCCACTTACCACTGAGCTAGACCCTCAAGCATTTTTTAATGTTAATTGTTATGCCTAGTAGAGGTTAAAAAACCCATTAAAGATGGGTTTGGGGCGAGGTGCAGTGGAGCCTCCTTTTTTTAACTTAATTGTTTGATAATATTAAACAAGCATGTATGGGTTAATTATGTTTTGTTTTTATTTTTTATTTATTTAGATTTTTATTTAGAGGAATTGAAGATTGGGTGATAACTCAATACCCTTGGACTTAGCCAAGTGCTGAGCCCATGTATATATGGATCTAACAATCTACTAGACCTGACACCTCTGAACTCAGTCAAGTCTTAAGCCCATACATGTATGAGTCTAGCAATCTACCAAACCCAACACCCTTGAATTCATTCAAACACTAAGCCTAAGTATGTATGGGTCTGGCAATATAATTAAGTCAAATATATTTTTTCTCTGATTAAATGAAAGATATTTTTCTTCTGATTAAGTTGGAGATTTTTTTTTTCTCTAACATAGAAGAGGGGGGAAAGTGGTCAAGAAAAAGATGAGGATGAATTATAAAAACCTATTGAATCCTTAGAAGAGAAGGTTTTGAATCTCCACTCTTCATGACACATTTTATTTTAGAGTCTTTTTAAAATATTAATGCATTTTCTCTCAAAAAGTTACTTACTTTAACATTGGAGAATCTTTAAATTCACCAAAAAAGACCTTTTTGCAGGTATCAGACACTAATTACCAGCCACCTTGGCTAAGGATGATGGATCAGATTGTCAAAATCAAGAGATTAACCAATTATCCAAGACATAAACCTTACCCTTGAGCTACTTGAATTTTTTGAGATATCATCAATATCACCATCTATGAAAAACTAATAAAAAAGTCATCGATATTTCTTTCAAAATTGGTTTATCAACGTCTCCAATCACCATCAAACATATAATCAAAACACTTCGAAAATAGAAAATGTTACAGCCATTTCTACAATTGTTGGCACATTTGTTCCATTTAAATTTTAACAACTCTTTAATAAGAAAAAAAAGGCTATGTAGCAATTTAATCGCCCTGAGTTAATATGGTTTTTCTACTTACCAATGGGCTTAATGAGACAACCAAATTTAGACTGGGCATTTTTCAACTTCACGAATGCAATTAAAGTCTCGAGATTTTAAAAAGCTTTCAATAAGTATAAGTGAAATGTTGATTTAAACCGTAAAAAATGTGAAGTTTGTTTGTCAACTATCCAGAAGACATCAACTAGATAAACTCTATTGTCTCCTCTTTTGGAGCTGAAACAATGATCTCAATAGAAATGTCATCAAGCGATTATTATGCCTTAAATGGGCAATAAAAATGTATCATGATCATATACTAAGAATGTAAGTTTCTTATATGTGAATTAAATTATTCACAATAACGATGTTTTTTTTCTTTAAATGATATCCAGGGCAACGACCTCACAACCTTCCAATGATAAACAGATTTAGTCTTTCTATCGCGATTGTACAATTTACCTTGGAATGGATGGATCTAAGGCCTCTCTAGTGCAATTGCACAACTCTCTAATGATATGATTGACATGACATCTTTTCAAGGCAATGATCTCACAACTTTCAAAGAATAGGATGGATTTAGTTTTTCTAGTGTAATTGCACAATTTACCTTGAAAATGATCAACTAAGTCTCTCTAGTGCAATTGCACGACTTACCTTGAAAAAAAAAAGAATCAGCTTTTGCATATTGAGAGGCTGAAGGCAAGGGAGAAGATGAAAAAAATGTTTAACAAGTCTTTTGGAGCAACTTTCCTAACTGGCACAGGTCAAGAATCAGCTTTTGCATACCACATCCATCAATATGCAGATGTCTATACAAGCGAGCCTGAGAACTTTTTGCTCTATCAGCAAGCATGGCTTCATGTACCTTCTCATATCAAGATCATGCCACATCATGTGAAGGTATGCTCACATTTTCTTCAGAAAAACTTTCATTTTTCTCTTCCTTAATGAATAGAAAATGACAGTATATTGGTGTTCTGTGTGCTAACTTGAGGCTTTCTTCATTCTATCCTGGATGCTGTGTACATGGCTGCCTCACCATATGTTACATTTCATTTTATAAATCATGCAGGGTTGTCGGAACTCAGAAACAGATTGTATTTCTTGTTTTTGTTTTCTGTCCAAAGGAATAGAACTTATTATTCTTCTGCTAAATGTTGGATCTAGATGTCCCATCATCTTTCTTGTGGATGTGATTGTCACTCAAGACTGTTCCATTGAGGGAATGATGCTAGATTTCAATTCTGGAGAAAAGAAATATTTTCTCTTTTCCAGGTCACGTCTCTGCTTTTAGCACTTTGTCTCCTACTTTTCTTCACCAGTCTCCTTTGTATCTATCTGTATGCGTTGAAGCACTTTGTCAAGACATCGTCTGAAGACTAGTGACCTCGAATTATATATATATATATATATATATATATATATATATGTATGTATGTATGTATATTTTGGCACAGAAGCTGAAAGTTTAGCATTTTGCACTTGGGAACTTTCTTTTTTTTCGTTTTGGGGAACCCAAATCAGAATAGATAAAGAACAAGGAGCATGATATTTCTCACGGAACTTCATAGATAGCAATTATGCATTATGATCTCTTGAACCAATCTCGGGTTTTTGTTTTTTGTCAAATGCCATCCAGAAATATCTATCTACATCTATGCTTATAATGTGATTTTTATTTTCTTAGGTTCCATCAAGCCCAATCAAGAATCAATAGATTTTCATTTTCAACACGGTTATCTGGGGCTGGTTTTGGCACTTTTAAGCATCTGACTCACGTATTTGGATGATGAATCTAAAGTTTGTTCAGACAATGATGTTTCAGAAATGAGGACATGACATCAACCTTTCAGTTATTCTGGTAGGGACTAGGTACACAGGATTATTTATTCTTTGGTTACATCTGAAGATGCAGAACATGCCCTTATGTATGTGAGGAGTTGTAGTTTGACGTTGCAATGAGATTAGGTGACTTTCTTGAACCCGGAGAAGAGTGCTGCCCTCCATCGTAGTTAAGTCTACAATAATATATTCTTTAAAATATGTTCTTGGTTCTGCAGTTTCCATTATTTGCAATCTCTTACGAACAGAATGTGTCAGTTGAAATTATTTTCTAAATAAAGCTAATTATTTGGCCTGTTAGTGTAGTTGTTGGTAGAATTTGTGGTCTTATTTTGTTATAGTTCCAGTTATGCAGCTGGATTGTGACCTTGCATTGCACTTTGGTGCATTATGCGATGATTTGCAAGGCATGTCAACGTGCTGTCATCTTTAATTTATGATTATATATTACTGAGAACCAATTTTATATATATATATATATATATATATATATATATATATATATATATAATAACTAAGATTTGTGCCTTGAACTGCAACTTGGAATACATCGTTGGATTCTTTTCCCTGATGGTTGTTAGTTGTCACTGTACCCGTGTCGCATTCCTATAGTTAGCAGTTACCACTACTATTTTTTTCCTTAAAGAATGTTTAGCTGCTGGGAGTGTTTCAAAGAAGAAAAATCTAATAATCCGGGTTATCGTTTTTACTAGATAATAAGTTGGTTTTATTTAAATAATATAAAAAAAAAAAGAGAAGTAACAATAGTAAATGGATAAAAAAATCACAAAAAGCATCTGATAAGCAGGGAAAAGAACCCTTTATTCAATAACAGAAAATTTAATTCTCAATCAATAAAATAAAATAAAATAAATCAATGTGAGTCAATCTGGGCTAGCATGATAAACATATAATTTGTAGATAAAAGGGCAAGCAAGTACAGGTTAACCTGTCAAACCCGCATTCTAGGTCATAAGAACGGGATAACCTGATAGAAAAGAAATTGAAGCAAACATCAAAACTAATTTTTTTAATAAAAAAACAATGATGAATGAAAAAACTAAAAAAAAAAGCTAAAAAAAATATGTCCACCCCAATTAACTTTTTAAATATGTGATCCAGGTCATCATACTATAAGTAGCATAGAAAAACTGTGAAGTCCAATCCCCAAGAAATTAAACACTGAAAGACAAAATAAAAAAAATCACACAAAAAAATTCGAAATAAAAAATAGCAATTAAAAAATTAAGATTTAAAATCAAAATAAAAAATAAATTAGAGAACAACAAGTGTTAAATTAAAAAGAATAATAACATTGATAAAAAAAAACCAAAAGAATCAGAACCAAATTGTAAAAAATAACATAACATAAATTTGAATTGAATGATAAAATTAAAAATTAATAAAAATTCTATAAGAAAGCCAAGGAAAAAAATCATAAATAATAAAAAGGACAAAATGAAAAAAAAATAATATATGATAAAAACAGTGAAAACAAAATGTCAACACTCATTAACTTTCCAAACATGTGACTTAGGTAATGAGATTGCACCTGATAAATCAGTATTTTAAAATTCGACTCATGGTTTTACGGATGACCCAAGTGATCCGAGTCCTAGGTCGAGCTAAGTTTTAAAAAAAATAGAGGGACAATTGACATGGGTTGATCCGGTCAAAACACCAAGTTGACTCGCAACCCAATCTACCCATGTAAAACCTAGTAGAACTTGTTGACTTTTGTAATTTTTTTAAAATGATATTATTTTTATAAAATAAAAAAATAGGGTTGTCTAAGTTTATTCGAGCAAACCCACCTGAACATTTTGTTTAGAAAAAAAAACAAAAACACAATAAATATAGATTGAACAATAAAAATGAAAATTACCAAAACCTTGAAAAAAGAGCCAAGTAAAAAATTAAAATAAAAAAGATCAAATTGAAAAATATTATAAACAACAAATTAGAACTGAGAATTAAATTGAAAATAAATAAAATTTTTATAAAAAGACAAAGGAAAAAAATATAAATCAAAACAATAAGAACCAAATTGGAAAAATAAAATATGTTAAATTGGAAATAAAAAAACTAATTGAAAAAAAATCTATCAAAGGGTAAAAAAATAAAAAATAAAAAAAAGATTGAAATTAAAATACTAAAAATAAGATAGATTGTATTTTTTAGGAGATGAGAGAGATAAAAAAAGGAAAAAAAAGATATAATGGTGACGAATCGTCTCACTTTCAACCACGCGCGCAACATTAAAAGGGCATATCCGGCCACCTGAAGACACCGCACAGACCTCCCAAAAGATACAAGCACCTTTCACGCACTGAAGTGTGATAAGTACACACTAGCAGCTTTATTGATTAAAAAATTAAAATTTCAAGATAAAAATACCAAATTACTTTCTATGTTTATGAGATTACAACAAAACCCGTTTGAAAAAACCAAAAGGCCCATGCTTCATTTATTGCAAGAGCAAAGTGGACTTTCCACTGTATTTTAAAAAAGAAAATACCCTTTATAAGTGGTTTTAATATTTTTGAAACTAAAACTAATTAAGTTATTTAACTGTTTAAAATTTTTTTAAAAAAATATGCATATCTCTGTATAATCATTAAATGACTAATAAACTATGTAAAAATATCAAAATATCCCAACACCAAGACTTATGAATTTGTTTAATTAGAAGAATAAAAGCATCTTTACATTATAACTTTACACGATGACAATAGAAAAATGTGCTTATGGCTAGAGCATTTACCTTCCATTTTAGTTGTGTTTTTTTAAAAAAATGCGTAATATGTGACTTTACGAGGAATCTGGTGTGGATGTAGATACGAAAAAAGGTTTGTATTTCCTAAATTTGCATGCATGTATGTACTGTAGCCTTTAAGATATCGGAAATTTGAGTGATCTGCAAAGTTAAATAAAAAATATACTTTAAAAACAATCTATAATCCAATTGATACAGCTAACCCAGCCCAGATAAGCTGAAAAACTCTCAAGCTACTAGTAGGACTGGATTTTGGTTCTTCGGTCAACCTAAAATTCTTCATGCAAACCCCTTCTTCTCCAACAACGGGCCTGGTCGCTTGAGCATCATCATTCGATGTCCTTTGGATGCTATCAGGTAAATATATATAGCTCATCATCCTTGAAATTAGATTACTTGGAAGCAGGTTATAACAACATTTGATACAAATTTATCTATTGCACTGAATTTGTTTATGATTTCATGCAAAAAGAGGTTAATTAATTTCATTCTCGATGATTTGCCTCTCTTTTGTTCCCTTCCTCTATTTTTTTTTTTTTTCTCTCCTTTGGGTATCTGAAACGCCTTTTCAGTTGGGTGGAGGGTCATGAAATCTTCTGTTTAATTGTTAGTTCGCATGATGATGTATAATACCTGCTATACAGTACTCTACGTCTCAACTACATCAACAAAGCTGTGGATTATGAGGTCAACAAGTAGATACGCAAGTAGACAAGTCAATGAAATACGAGTGGATCGCCAACTTGTAGCCATATCAAAGCAATAAATGACGGCCACACAGGACTCCTTCAAACCCTTTGGTTCGTGGGTAACCAAAACTGCAAAAGCATAAAGCTTTCTCCTTCTCTAGGGAACGACTACTTTCTGGTGCGTTCTTTTTTCCACGTACCTTGTTTCCGCACGCAAACCCTTCTTCTTTTCATGGAAACCTTGTCCAAGAGTGGCAACCTTGCATGCCCGCCTTCAATATTATCTTCAGGAGTTGATTTTTCAAACTAACCCTAATTAAGCTTTAATAACATAATCAAATTACTCCCACGTAAGTAATGAGGCGAGGCAAGCAAGATCATACTAACATTTGAAAAAGGTGAAGTCAATCAAGTTTCTCCTAGTGGTGAAGTTAGTTTGATCATGCAGCTCCATCCATCAAATTGGATGAATTGTGTGCTCAAAGTGAACAAAACCCAATGATTCAAGGTTTCTTAACAAGTTTCATGCCCACATGTCGCCTTTTATATATTGTTATCACCTAGCTAGCTATCTGCAGAGCACATGGTCGACGATTACCAAATATTATTTCACATCAGAGCGTGTTTACTTGTCCAACCTCAACATCAGTAGATTCCTCCCAAACACAAATGCACGTTTTCTACCTACTTAATTAAACGATGCTTTTTAATTTATTACACCCAAGAAAACAAAGGGAAAATCATGTTATTCTAGTGGTATAATAAATAGGTTTTGAGGCATGAAAATTACTATATTTAAGGTATTAATTGTCTTTATTATATTTGTTGCATGGTTAAAATAATATATCTTCAGAATATAGCAAAACTTTAAATTTATAGACAATAATTTCTATAAATTTATTAAAAAATTCTGTTTTATTTCTGATAAATATAAATAGAAAATTTGTAGAAAAAAATTATTTCTTGTTTTTTTTTCTGTCAACATCAAACTTGTATTTATAAATAAAATAATATCATTTCAGACCAATATATATGTAAAATTTAAAAGAATATTTTTTCAGACTAATATGTATATAGAGTTTAAAATGTAACTTTTCATTCAAACTATTTGAACAATTTGATAAAAGATATCATGCATAATTATTAGATTAATTGATTCTAAAAATTTAATTAATTATCTCAAATTATTAAATTAAAAAAAACATTATATTACATATGACTTTTCCTCCCAATCTTTTCTCCAACCTTCAAATCTATTAATTTGATTTTCCTCACATTTAAAGATATAACAAATCCTTTTATTTTTTCAATATAGAATAATTTTTTCTTTAACTACCTATGTACAATGTATATTTTAACAAGCATCCCACGTCTAGACACACTCTTGACACGTGAACGCTCAATTTCAGGGACTTCGAAAACCTACCCTTCCTTCCTCAGCATTATTGACTAATAAAAAAAAGTTAACTTGTACAAAACTCATAATTTAGTGACGTCTAATAGCATTTTTACAGAAAAATTCGAGGGTTTTCGTGCAATTTACCCTTGATGAAATCGAAACATAGAAGGTCTTTCAAGCGAAAAGATGGTGAGTAGATGGGAACGTGTAGGAAAATAGTTCACCAACTCTTCTTCTATTCTCTCACCTTCGCATTCTCCCATAAACATTGCGACATGTGTATATAAAAACTCATTAAAGAAGGAGCTAGCTAGCAGCAAAGAAACATCAACAGAAAGAAAATCGAGAGAAAGATAGAATGGATATTGAAGAGCTACCCTCAGTTTGTGTTCTTGATGCCTCAACCTATGTGGGTTCTTGGATCCTCAAGGGGCTGTTGAGTAGAGGATACACGGTTCATGCAGCCATACAAAAGAACAACGGCAAGTGCTTACCTTCGTAATAATTACCTGCTGTCTTTGATGATTTTGTTAATCAGTTTTTCTGTTTTGGGTGGTTTTTGTTCAGGAGAGACTGAGACAGAGAAGGAAATAAGGGGCTTGGGGAGAGAGGAGGAAAGATTGGTGGTATTTGAAGTCGATGTCTTGGATTACCATAGCATTTTAATTGCTTTGAAGGGTTGTTCTGCTATGTTCTGCTGCTTGGACAGCAGAGACGGCTACGATGTATGTTGATTAAGTGTCTACTAGACTTGCTAGCTTATGCATTGCTTCTCAAAGTAATTACATTTTGTGATTAGTAGTGATTGTTTTCATGGTTAATTTGGGCAGGAAAAAATGGTTGATTCGGAAATTAGAGGAGCAATCAATGTAGCGGAGGCTTGCGCACAGACCGATACCATTGAAAAGATTATATTCAGTTCTTCACTAACTGCAGCGATATGGAAAGAGAGCATTTGTTCAGAGAAGGATGTAGACGAGAGGTCTTGGAGTGATCAAGAATTTTGCAGGAAATTGAAGGTTTGGATCTCTGAAAGATTTCACTATCTATCTTGATTGGGCGCTTAATGCCTCTATTTATCTTTCTTTTTCTCCACTGGCGAGCACCTTGAAATAATAGACTTGTGATGATGATGAACTCTTTCTACTCACAATTTCCCATAGTAAGCGTCCTCTATACCTACGAAACTCATTTTAATTTATTTTCAAGTTTGAAAAACACATAATAATTAATTAAATAAAATAATACTAAATTAAGCGTAGTTAATAGTGGTAAGAAGACTATTTAATTAAGTCTTAATAATTCATAAAATAATTAATAAATTTTCATAAAACTAAAGAGATTAAGTTATGATTAACTCTATATTGCTTTGAAAACAACCTCATAAAGCTTAATAACCAAGCTCTAATGATCTTTACTATTGAGTAAATTATTGTTTCTTCCTTGTGTTTTCTCGGCAAATTAATTAGTTAGTTCTTCTGGTTTGAAGAACTCAATATCACATTCTTATTATTGTATTTTTGTTTATACCTTAACCCTTTCCTTGAGTGTTTAGTAATAATGAAGTGCTGAATTGTCACCAATTTAGATGTTTTTCTTCCCAAAATACCCTCTTGAGATATATTAATTAAAAGAAACTTATCAGTAATCAGGTATTTTTCTAGTTATTAAACTTATCAGTAATCAGGTATTTTTCTAGTTATTATATTGCTGAAAACATTGGGATTAAATAATTATTCACTCAGATTTATTTATTATATTTATTTATCTGGATACCCACATCTTTTGCCATCTCTTGTTTAATTTACAGTTATGGCATGCCCTGGCAAAGACACTCTCTGAGCAGGCTGCTTGGGCTTTAGCCATGGACCGTATGCTTAACATGGTTTCCATTAATGCCGGCCTAGTTCTGGGTCCTGGTGTCTCTCAGCAGAACCCTTTATCAACCATGTCATACCTCAGAGGTAAACATGTATGGCACGACATATTCATTAACAAACAAAAAGTGGCATCTTACTGTAAGATTCTGAAATGATCCTCAAGCCACCAAACATGTAACAGGGGCAGCTCAAATGTATGAAAATGGGGTGCTGGCCTATGTAGATGTGAACTTCCTGGCTGATGTCCATATTCGAGCTTTCCAGGATCGGTCCACATGTGGCCGATACTTCTGCTTCAATCAGACGGTCACTACCGAGGAAGAAGCTGTCAAGCTTGCACAAAGCCTGAACCCTTTAATATCATTACCGCCAAGGTAATTGTAATAAAATGAAGGGTTTCTGTTGACGAAAAGATTGACCAATTTGGGCTCATTTTGCGCTTTAATTAATCATCTACAGGTATGAATACCAAGGTAATGAGGTGCACGCTGAGAGGCTTAGGACAAAGAAGTTGAACAAGCTGGTCGAGGGTGCTGCATAGACTTGTTCATGGGCAAGGCAAGGTCAAGTTCAGGTCGGGCCTGCATCAATCCTGGTTTATTTTTGCCTGCCTTTGTTTGTAAAAAGTAAAGTTTTCCGCCAGCTTTGTGATAATGGAGCGTGTACATCTTCTAGTTATTTGACTGGAATCATGTAGGACGTGTATTTGATGGTTGATCAGCTTGAAAAAAAATCACAATCTAGATATGAAATTGATGGCTAGTTGCAACATTCTACTACTATAGGAGGTAAGGGTGGCTTCCTTCGATGGCAGCCTCGCTGCCTCCATGTTAAACTTGACACCTGGTTTAAAGGAGACTGGATCATCTTTTTTGACACTGAACAAAAATAATGCTTCTGTGCTCCACTTGAACAACGTTGGAAAGTGAATTTCCCGATATAGGAAGTAATTCATTCATGCTGGCACCCTAAAGAAATCAGATAGAAAAAACAAATTGCATTTGCTCATGCCTCATCCAATCACAAGAACAAGTCAGTGCATGTTTGTGCCAACACATCCAGCACTGTAACCAGAAATCTTGCCTCTCCCATGCTGGGTAGGCATTAACCATGAGGTGGACGATTTCTCTCCTCCGCTGCTTCTTGCTAGCGCAAATCATGGAGGTTAAGGTGGGATAAATGGGAGGAAAAGGTAGGACCTGCATTATTATTGGTCAAACTGAAACAAATTTTCAGGTTGTAGAATCTTGATTGAAGATGTTTTAAGCAATAAGACGAGGGAAAACTATGGTGATGGTTTTCCAAATCTAATCAATCCCCGGGATCTAATTAGACAATTCAAGGTCCAGGAAACAAAACAAGTACCTAAACATCTGAAAATCTCAAAGCTAGAAACTAGCGTTCCTTTCTTCTTCTTGATGCTATCTCTAAGGCCCATGCTTTCCCCACTTCAGTCTGGAACTTCCCTGCAAATTTTTTGAAAAGAATTGCTAAGGCCCTGATGGCTGCAACAAACAACACATGATATAGTCTCACCACTATGTTTTTTTCCCCAACATGAACGCATGTGTGCAAGACTTCGAATTCAAGTTATAATAATAAAAGCAGTGGAGTTTTGAGAATTTTACAATTTCAATCCCTTCTTATTTTTAAGACAGGATTCTCTCTTCTTTTTCTAAGACCTGAGGCATTACATGAAGCCAAAACTGAAATGCATTGAAGTATGATAACATGGCGCCACGAAAGGGAACACTGTGCACATTAAAGTATCACCTACACTCCCAGAAAATAAACATAGCCACATTGGAAAATTTGATCATTGAATAAATGCCCAGTCTGCATTTTCCTCAAAGTCTTTAGTCCTCCAGCAACGTAGGTTATGAAATTTTTTTAATGGATAACTGTTTATTACTGCAAACTGCTTCAGATGATATTCTACGAGTCAGCTGGGTCCTCCACATTACCACTTTAATTAAGCCCTTTGCTTTGCTATTAACCCACTGATCCAGCAACCAATTTCTTGACTCGTATGTTCTTGCCCAAACCTTCAACTTTTCAAACCCCGACCAGTATATAAACCTAGGCCTTCTTTAAACAACACCCAAATATCAAGAAGTTTTTTTATCTTAAGGTAACTGTTGCCTCAGACCTTACAGATAATATTAGAGGTTCCCTTCAGAAAAACAATTGTTTTACTAGATTCTTACAGCATCAATGCTTACTTCTACTTCACCAAAAAAATGAATACTCTTTCATTTTCTTTTGTCCATGAAGAAATTTAACAAAGAACAAAAAAAAATTAGAAATGGTACTATCATATGCACGTAGGTTGTATTTGCTAGTCAACATTGCCCAGGTTAGCTTGGAATTAGATTTAGCTCTTCTCAGAAAAATTGAATCCTCCATTAAAATCATATAGAAAATATAAAACAGCCAGAAGATGAGCTCAGAAATTTACATACCAGCAGTTGACTGGAAAAATTCTTCCAAGTCTTTCCCTTGCTCTGCAGAAAACCAGAAATGACTTCAGTTTCCATTTTATTTTTTTGGGTTTTAACCCAATGAAAATAATAATATAGTGAAATACTACAAAGAAAGGGCTACAATGTCAAATAATATCCATACAATTAGGCAAATGGTTATGAGATGTATGCACGATATAAGACAACAACATGCGGCTACTCGTATTTTAAATACAGAAGAATATTTGACCCTATAATACAGACTGCTACGCAAAAGAAGGCCATATAACTGTAAGAACAAGACACAGGCTTTATCTAAAACAATTTCCAGATCCTTATAAACAATAAGCAGGTGCTTGATACAACTCTGCACTTATGAATACATGAAGGAAAGGGAAACAAGAAGCCTCACCATTTTCATATTCTAAAGCTTGAAGGATCATCTCCACCTAGGTAGAAACAAAAGGAAAAGAGCAGAATCAGACCATCTGTTGTCGAATTCCTTAAAAGTACCAGTGATCAAACACAACTCATCCATTAACACAGCACATATGACATTCTAATTTGACACTGGCATTTTCCGTGCAATGAATCAAAATCATGATTCTCAAGCTACATCATAGATTCCTTATTTGATATTCCTTCCTAGCAGATTGTTTCTTGTACAGAATTTTACAATATCCAACACAATTTCCACATTAACAAAATCTCGAAACACGCCCACAATAAAGACATTAATAAACGCTAATACCTTATCAAAATCCTTAACAATTTTAGCTTCTGGTGTCGAATTCTCCTCGTACTCATTCCACAACTCACTCATTTCCTTCGCTACAAATTCACAAAATCAATTGCTTCGCCATTAAACAATCACACAAACAAAAAGAAAACATAGCAATAAAACAAACTACAACCTCTTGACTCAGCGCCAAGCAATTTGCACATATGCTCCAATGCCTCCCTCTCTTTTCTGCTTTTTTCAGCCTTCGGAACCCCATCCGAGGGCGTTATGTCTCCAACAATTGCCTCAGCGATATCATGAACTATCGCCATTTTTATACATCTGAAAAAACAAAAAATAATAATAATTACCAAAAACTATCAAATGCAAGCAGTAACCAAAAAAAAATAAAACTAACTTGTCACGATCAATGCCGGGAATATCAGGAGCAATCAGAGCCATTAATCCCATTCTGTACATATGATCTGATATTGACTCTGGTCCTTTTATGCCCCTCAATACCCATCCTGCTCTCTTCGTAGTCTATTTATTTCAAAAAATCAAAACAAAAAATTATAGCATATGCAAACAGAACAACAACTCTTTGAGCCAGTTAATAAACATTTATCGATTTATTTTGATTCTCAGTTCTCACCTTGAGGCGGTGACAAAGAGAGAGAAAATCAATCGTGGAGGCAGGAGAGGGCGAAGGAGAAGGAGAAGCGGTGTCGTTTGTGGTGAGGGAAGAGGGAGAGGAGGAAGGTTGGGTGGCCATACGGCGGAGTTTGGAGGGAGTGAAGGAATTGAAACGGAGTTGAGCTGAAGTGAAAGACGGTGCGAGGAAGAGTAGCGCGGATGATGATGATTTACAGAGTAAATTTCGGCTTCCACTTCCCATTTTTGGATTTCTTTTCCTATTTTTTTTCTTTTTCTTTTTTTGGAAATTGTTTATAATATAATACTGTGCGAGCATTTTCTTTAACCAAAAAAATTGAAAAAGAGGAAAAGACAGACAGAGAATCCGTATATACCACACTACATAAGGGGCTTGTATTGATTAAATCTGGATCGTCCACGCTTCCAAGAGATAATACTTTAACTTTGCGTTATCCAGTCATATACAGTTATACACTAATTGGTGGTCCGACATTCAGTCATTTAAAAATATTTAAAAATATTTTTCTTTTATTTTTTATATATGTCTCACAAATGGGAGCAATTTTCATTTTGTATTTGGGGTTTTTGTTAAGGGGAGAAAGTCTTCATTTCATAAAATATAATCGACAAATTTATTTTACTCATTCTTGTAGCTTTTTTGTTAAGCGAGGGATTTGGACCTTTGCTCAAGTTGCTAATACACTTTAGTAAGCACAACTCTGTTCATGAAAATATATCCTTTCAATATTTTTAAAATGGCTGATTCTATTTGATAACTTAAATCAGAAGGGGATAAGCCTATATATATAAAGAAAAATAAAAAAAATAATTTTTAAGCTCAATTCCTAACCAATCAAATGTTAAATGCATGATATTGAAAAAAAAAAAAGGACAAAACAAACTGACCCGTGTCAACTCAAACTAACATGTCAAATGCATGATCTGGTCATGAAATTAGGATAACTTTTTAGAAATCAAATTGAATAAAAAATTGAAACTCATTTATTAAACCAACTCAACAAATCTTAAAAAATTTATTTAAAAAAAAGCAATTACAAAAAAACATGAGTCAACTCGAGTTAGTCCGT
>Ga0325405_1001871_pt1 | contig 21623 bp, 10 predicted proteins | sample PopdelMetagenome_21_FD_205663 | JGI IMG/M metagenome (GOLD analysis project Ga0325405, IMG submission 205663) | Populus deltoides microbial communities from Bellville, Georgia, United States - Xylem-Control-R2 | ecosystem: Host-associated > Plants > Phyllosphere > Stem > Wood/Secondary xylem...
TGTTCTTTATCTTAGTTGAAGTATTCAAAATATAAATAAGTGAAGAAATATCATAAGAATGTGAAAAGAAAGAATAAATAATGGTAGGAAAAGTTCATGGGAGAATTCTTTAAGTGAGTTAAAAGAAAAAAATTGATTAAAACTATATGTTGAAAATGAGGTGACAAATGAATGAAAATTTTGGTGTAAACCCCAATTAAATAAAAGATATTACGTGCTTCAAATTTAGGCACGTAGGAGAAATGATAATGGATTAATAATGTAGTGCAATCTGATTGATTCAAGAGTTGTACCTGGAGCAGGGTATCAGACAAGAGGAGCCGGGCCATCACGAGCAGACGGTAAGTGATTCATCACTTTCTATTAAAATTCAAAGTTTCATTATTAGTTATGAGTTATTTATGACATGTTGATATGAAAGAAGTAGATGAAGAAATTGGTGGTATTATAATTGAATTACCGGTTAGTTGGTATGAATTACCGGTTAGTATAAATTACCGATTAGTATAGAAGTACCAGTTGGTTAGTATGGAATTACCGATTGGTTAGTAGGAATTATCGATTGGTATGGAATTACCGGTTAGTTAATATAGAATTACCGATTGGTTAGTATGAATTACCGGTTAGTATAGAAGTACCGGTTAGTTAGTATAGAATTACTAGTTGGTATGGAATTACCAGGTATATTGGCTATTGATAGAGAATAGCCGGATGTTGGGTAATTCGTATAGAATTACCGGTTGTATTGGCTATTGATGGAGAATAGCCGGAAGTTGAGTAATTCGTATGGAATTACCGGGTATATTGGCCATTGATAGAGAATAACTAGATGTTGGGTAATTCATATGGAATTACCGGTTTGATAGTTGACTATTTAAGAGGGTTAGCCGGGTTTGAGGTAAATTTTGTGAATTATCAAATTAAAAATTAGGCAATGAGTGTTGGTCACAGAGATCTTACAAGTATAGGATTAATAAATTATGAATGAGTTATTAAGGTTGATATATAGTAAATTGGTGATGAAAGATAATTTAATATAATTTTGAAGACTTGTGATATAATAGCTTTATCATCTTTAATGTGTTATCTTCCTTATTACTTATTAATGTTATGTATACAAGTTTTTCACGAGGTGATGCGGAGCTTTAAATATGGGCTTTGTGATTTAATCTGTTTATTTTGTGGAATATAATATATTTGCTTTATATGTAGTTTGTATTATATGTAGATTATAATATATGTATTCTGAATATGTTTTGCTTTTGATACTTATACATTTAAAATGTATGAGTAAGGAACTAATATTATTAAACTATTCATAAAGAAAATTAGTAATTATAATCTTGCATGTGTAGAAGATGAATGCATGTTAATATAATAATTAGTTCAATATGAATCTTTTGAGTTTATAATTGTTTGTAGTTAATGTGTTATTTGTTGATGATGTAAGGTTGAGAAAATACAATGAAGTATAGTTATGTGAAATATTATTTGATGAGATGGGATATGATCCAGGATGGTTGAATCAAAGTGAAAGTTTTGAGTATTGTGATTGAATGAAGTGTAGTCGATAACTTGGTAACATCATAAAACAAAGGAAACTCTGCCGAATTTTTTTAAAAAAAAATCTCATAATCTTAGACATACTATTCAATACTTGACATTAGTAAAGAAATGTTTGAGATTTCATAACATTATAATTTGAGAGTGTTACACAGTATATAATTGGTCTTTTCTAATAACTAAACTAGTTCATCTTTGATAATTGATTCTCCTAGTAGGTTAAATAGTATATTGTAGCTAGAAAACTTAGTCTTTTAGTGCAACATAATATTTGAGGAAAATAAATAAATAAAAGGCAAATATTATCTTCTAAACAAGTGTAAGAGAGTAGTATAAAACTATTTTGAGACTTAATCTAACAGTTTGAGTTTTTGTTTTTTGTTGTTGAAATGATTTTTTGATGTAGAATTAGAGTCTTGAGATAAAATGATTACAAGTTTAAAACCCACCATCTTTATTCTCTTTTCTAGTTAAAATTAAATGATTAAATATAACATAGTATAGCGATGGGTATGTGTAAGTTTCTAGTTCAAAAAGATTTTACTAACGAAAATGTATTAAAGAGTATAATATAATTTTGAAATCTCATCTAACAACTTAAGTTTTTAATTTGAGATAATGTTTTTTTATTTTAAATTCAAAATTACATGCAGAGAGTTTTTCAAAATTTGTGAAAGTTTACCGATAGATAAAAGTTGATGGTTATTTAGGAAACGAAAAAAATTTGATGAAATGGATGGTATAATTTTAGCTTGGTATTGAATTAAAAGGGAATACAAGCGCGCGCACATATAATGAAATCGTTGAAACTTTATAGAGATATTGGACTTTTCATAACTAATTTTAGGTTTAAGTGCTTTCCTGAAAAAAAAAAAGTTTTTTATGTAATTACGGACCTTCTAATAATTAAGTTAGTGGATTAGAGAGGAGAAAATAAAAAGAAAGAAAAATATGAGATGAGTGAGAAAAATAATTCGGTGTGATGGTGAAAAAGATATTATGAGTTAATTATTGTGGGGATATTTAAACACATGTTCATCTAATATCACATGACTTACTTGACGATGAGAGGAGTAATGGTAGCTAACCTAATTAACAAGAGGACACGGAGCAATGATTCTCCCAACAATTAGTGAGTCTAGTGATTATTCATATGTTTTCCTCACCAATAAAAACAATACAAACCTGCATGCAACCAATAAAAATATTTTTGTGTGCCTGTGATTACAAACTGCTAGCTTGTGGTCTAGTCATTTCTAGGTTAATTTAGGGGTATTTTTGTTTATTCAGGCTCATGTCTGACCATATGGAATGGGCCGACCGGCTAGGTTTTTTTTTTTTTTTGCCAATCAATATATGTAAAGAAATTAAGGCAAGATAATTTGGTTAATTTAGGCCTTGGTCCAGGTTTCTCGTCAGATAGTTTACTGTTGGAGAATTAAGAAATTACTTGCGGCGTTCAGCACTGCATTTGCCATGAGTTTTTATGTAAAGCCTGAAGCTAAGAGAATATTTGACTTCAAAGAGAATAGGTAAAAGAATGGCCCTACATTTACTGGCCTTTAAAATGACAAGACCTGTAAAATATTCCAAGCTCCCTCTCCCTCTCTGTGTTTGTGTTTTATTAAAGGAAACTACTAGAAGATCAAGCAAATAAAGCACAAGAATCAAGCAGATGTACAATAGATAAAAAACAGCCAAAGAAGCATACATAATACTAATATTTAAGCCCTTTTAAGCACCGCAGAGTGCAATGCTTGCTTCATCGATCATTATAATTTTGTGTATGCTTCTTCATCTGAAAAAAGTTGTTCTAACTCACTTTTAGGACCTGAAAAAAGTACTTATTCTTTAAGTCGTAATAGTTCCTCAGGTGTTATTCCTTTTGGAAGATAAACTATATCGCCCACAACACATACATTTCTCTTCCCAATCGATCTAAACCTTGTTTTCCACTAAACCAGTTGCAATTATGGCTTCAAGTTTCTTTGATAGTAGCTAGGTCCACAATCATATATTTAATCCAGCCATTATATATAGAAAATGAGTACTAATTAATGTAATCAAATTAATTAACCCTTTGATACTTGGCTAGGCAAGCTAAAAACACCAAGACGACACCTTTGATATCCTCATTTACAACATTAATTGCAAAAGTGTCTTATCACCACTATGCTTTCATGTCCTTGTTGATGGAATATTAAGAGAGACTGTCATGGTGATAGTGTAGTACTATGAACTTCCTTTTCAAATCCAACCGAAGAAGTTTCACAACCGAAAACAACCCACCATGAAAGTGATGTTGTGCTATAATAAATCAAACACTAGCTTGGTTAGAAAGTACTTTTGCAAGTAAAAAAAACACATGCCAGTCATCTCCAAGCATTCCTACATTAATCAGTTGTCCATATTACAAGTCATCCAGCAATATACGGTGGTACATACACAAGACTTGCCAAAGCCTCTTGCAGCCATTGTTCATCGTCATCATCATCGTTCTTGATCTGCAAATTAAGCACACAATAACTCTTAGATTCATAAAATTTTAATCTTGACAACTTGTATATATGAATTTCCTTCTTCTTCTCTTTTTGTGACAGGAGAAAAACTCGAACTCATCAAAACGTACCTTTAAAAAAAACGAGGAGGGTAGTTGAACTAAGATTAAGGTGTATTAATTGATTGGCTTTAGAGATAAAGAAAACAATGATGATAAAATATAAGAACCCACAAAAAAAAAAAAAAAAAAATTACTATACCTGGACTGCATTGCTAGTGCAATATGTTTCTTTTCCATGACGGAGATAAGGAATACTATCATCATCCTTCTTAACCTCAGTTTCTTCTTCAAATATTTCATTGTTCCTAGCAAATCTCCCTCGAACGCGAACTCTGCGGTCAGCTAGGGTTTTTCGGCAAGCATACTGTAATATTGTTGCGGGAATCATATACAGGTTAAATTCACATCTTCTAAATATAGGATTAAATATGAAATGGTTTAACTGAAACTTAATTACCTTGATGGTCTTGTTAAAGTTCCTTTGGTTTCTCTTCTTCAAATACCTTGAAATTCTGTCTTTCCTCTCTTCCACCGTGTACCGGCCAACCTTGGCCAAATCGGTGCTTTCTTTGGCTGTTATTAGGTTGTATTCCAGCCTCTGAAGGAAAATTAACAAATCATGAGCACCAAAAAGAAATCTATATATATGCTTGGAAATTGAGAAGTAGAAAAATCTTTCTGAAAATTCTATATATCATCATGCAGAGGAGTCATACAAAAAATGTGCGTGGCCAATTTTCTTCAGCAGCAGGACAGATCACAGGCGTAAAATTTGGCGAAAAACCATCACAATCCTCCCCATATTCACACACATCCGATATTTGAAATCCGCAACTAAAATTCTCAATTTTGGCAATGCCACCATTAGACCCCATTTTATAATCCATCCATGTGGGCACAACCATATCAGAAATCCCAAATATTTCAGGCATTGAATTCGTTGCTGGAATCGGCGACATGATCTCAGATTCCCCTTGAAAAATATCAAGGGCACCACAATTTTTATGATCATAAAACGTTGGAAAGCTATGATCTTGATGATCACCCAACTTTGCTCCACCACTAGGACTAGAAATTGCACCACTTGACATATTTGTGCTAGAAAATGAACCGGTTCTAGCATATCTATGATCTTGATCCATTACAGATGAAATCTCTGAAAATTCATCTGGAGAAAAGTGATAATCAGAATGGAAATGAGGAATGGAAGCCATTGAAGAGAGGAAATGGAACTGGTTTGTGGGGTTTAGCTTCTGTTTTTTTTTTTTTTTGCCTTGTGTGTCACTAAACCAATAAGGCTACAACATATATAGCAATGTGGACTGTGAACTGGCTTTAGGCAACTTGTTCTGCCCGGAACTGTCCGGGTAGGACGTAGGACACAGGACATGGCATGATAAGACACAATTAGGAAACAAGGCTAGCTGCCAACTAAACTGACACTGTGTAATTAGCTAGTTGTACTGTTTTATTAAGCTGTAAACGCATAAATTTAGCAACTTCGGTACTTTTTTGTGAATTTATCCTTCACCACTTGTTTTTTTTTTTATATATATAAGTGTAATTCTCTACAAGAAAGAAAACTAAACAAATGTAAGGAGCATTCCCTAAGAATTATAAAAACTAATTACCAAGTCCAAACTATCTTAACCAACAGAAAAACAAACAAAAGCTAAAGAAAGTTAAAAAAAATCAAACAAATAGATAGCCAAAACAACAGTAAGGATATCAGTCTAGCAGATATATGAAAAACCTTAAATTAATCGACTGGTTGTTCAAACAGGACCCTAGAAACAGATATGTTACCAAAGGTGAGTAAATTAATTGTATAATTGAATTAACAAAAAAAAATATAAAATTAATTGAAAAAACCTAACCAAGTTATCAAATAAAAAAAACAATTAGAAATTAACAAAAACAATTCAGTTCAGTTTTGGTTATAAATTTGAGAAACTGAGAAAATTAAATCGAACCAAAATTAAGTATTTTAACATAGAAAAACAATTCAAGTCCATTACTTCAAAGCCTCTCAAAAAACACAATTAAAAAACCCATGGTCTAATTCAATTTTTTTAAATAGAAATCAAAATGGACTAAATTTTTTAAAATAAAAAACCAAAATAATCTGAAGTCCATTACATCAAAACCTCTAAAAAAAATCCCAATTGGAGGACTCAAATACTAATTTGGTTTTATAAATAGAAAATTAAATTGAATCAAACTATCCATTTTGAACTGATATTTCAGTTCGATTAGAATTTTTATCCATACTAAACTAAACCAATTGATGCTCACCCTTATATATCACCACATGTACAAGAGGAAATTTTATGTTTTTATTTTTTTCTGGCTAAAACTAGTCTTACCAGCAAATCACAGGGCTTGTGGGGTTTTTTTTTTTTGTATACCTCCTAAAATATCATAATTCATTTTGATAATCCAAGAGGACCAATCAATTATACAATTTAAGTTCGGATTCAAAACCATTATATATGTGTGTGTGTGTGTGTGTGTGGTTATTACATGTGGTATTTTGTTTAACTTCTTAAATAATGGATCAACATATTTTTAAAATTTTACTTTTTAGCCTAAGTGCAAATATAAAAGGACCAAAAATAGGGTGATAATTCAACGTACCTAGGCTTGGTGGAATGCCAAGTTTAGATAATATGGGTCTAGCTTGCTTCTAAGCCCAATATTTTTAAGTTCAGCTATGAGCTTAAGAAACATTTCAAATGCAGACGAAATTAACCATACATTAGGATGCTACTGGCTTGAACCCAACCTGTAATACTGAAAAACTTCTCTCGCAAACCCTTAGAGAGGGAAGTTATACCCTAACTCGTACATGCATATTAGGGTAGTATTTTCAAAGTACTCCTAGGCGAAGGCCAAGGTTAGTTGACTAATTCTTTCATTCCTGGAAGGAAATTTAGCAACATAATCTCTTAGTTGTTGATCATTTACAAAGGCCTCCTTATATATGCTTAAGGTGTTAGATGCATCGTCCTCAAGGGCTTGAGGTAGCCTTTCTTTCCCCCAGGGTTCCTTAGAGGCAATAGAGGAATATGAACTTCTCCGATGTTAAGAACTACCTTTCCCTTTCTAGAGATAGATGCTGGAGTTCCATCCCTTCTAGTTTTAAGGTCTAGTCTAATAGACCCTTGTCCCCTACTACTTCCACCAATTTCTAGTTGGAACCTAAATTCACCACCTGAGAAATTTTGGCGTATATGTGTGGTTACCTATTGTCCAAACACTCAAAACTTTATTCCTGAGCATATTAGATTTTAAAACATCATTAATTAGCATTGTTTGTGGAGAACTAATAAAAAAAGCCATCAATTGTTCTTTTAAGACTGGTTTTTGACATTCTTAATCGCTATCAATGGTAAACAATCAAGATATCCTTGGTATGGAATGCATCACAGACATTGTTATAGTTGTTGGCATATCAACCCCATCAAAGATCAAAGTTTCAATAATTCATCAACCAAGTGCAAGCCATTACTCAAGTCGGGATGGCAACTTAGAGGCAATATTAGACCTAGTCATCCCAGCAAGTCTTGGCACATGATGTATCACCCTCAATCTTAACTTCTCAACCCTAAGTTTTCCCCTCTACCATAAGATAATTGTATTATTTAGAAAAGTCTGGATGAAATGACATGAAGAGTTTTTTGCCTTGACAATCTCCTAGTCTTGTTAAAGGTCATTTTTGTTGACGTGAAGCTTTCTTAATAAGTGGTCATTCTAAACATGATCCCTTTAGCCATGACAGGATAGAGTTAGCTATATTTTTTGTCGTTCCATGCTAGAATTCTCCAAAGCCTATTAAACAAGAATATGGGAGAGATTTGGCAGATAGATACATACAAGATGAGCTCTACAGTCCTCATGAGAAAAAGGGATCACTTTTATCTAAATGAGTCTTACACACCCTCATCCCTAAGGAGTGTATCTCTACAAAAATGACTTTAGACATCAACGATGGTTTGACAAATTTATGAGAACATGTCCAAAATATATATAGTAACATGGATTTAATCATCTAAGACGATGATATTATATGCAAGATCCTCCCTACAACTTTCAAGTGGTCAGCACGAGCCTTGTATAGCAACCCAAAGCTAAGATCTATCATGGGTTTTAATGACCTCTGTGTTAAACTTGTGTCATGATTTAGAACTAGTATACACGCCAAGAGGAGCTCTATAAAACTCTTTGACATTACTCAATCAGGAGGAAAATCCACCAAAGTATATTTAAAGAGGTTTAAAATGCTCAAGGTGAAGGAATTGACTGAGTTGATAGCCTCAAAAGCTTTAATAAATGGAGTGGGGGAATGTTCTTTATGGAACGACTCATATGCCCTAGCAAACAGAAGCCTCTTAAAGGTGAAGCAGGTCATGCAAAATCATATACAGTTAGAAAAACTAATATGTTGAAACATGGGCCTCCATATTTCTACTAAAAGTTTCAAGATAAGAAACTTTTCAAATAGAATCGCTCCCCTAAACGAAGAGAATAATTCCAAGAAAGGTGAAAAAAGATCAGTTAGAAAGCACATACAATACCCTAATAGGAGCTATACAACTCCCTTGAATTCCACCCTCGCAAAAGTCATTACAACCATAAAAAAAAGATCTTGATCAATATTTACCCCTTATGGTATCGGCTCCACACACACGCACTTCTAAAAAGTTTTGTTTGTTCCACAAGGATAAAAAGCATGATATGAAAGATCACCTCACGCTAAATAAAGAGATTGAGAGGTTGATGGCCAAGGGTTATCTGAAGTAGCTTGTTAAGAGGCATGCCCAAATGGAATGAGACATAGAAAAATCCAATAAACTTATTCAAGTTCTGCCTATGATCAATATGATTTTAAGAGGGACCTCATTAAAGGAAGATGCTTTTAGTGGAAAATAATTATGGAATATAAGTAAAGGCTTATGAATAGGACGTGTAGCATGAACCTATCAGTTTCACTTCAAAGATGGAGAGTGGGTGATTTACACCTATTAAGATACACTAGTAATTTCAACAATTCTAGCCAATTATGGAGTCCATAAGCGTTGGTGGATGATAGGAGCTCAGTGAACATCCTTTCCAGAGAGGTGATGTCCTATATGAGGATATATTCCTTAACAGTCACTCTTGTAAAAACTTTTTAGGTTGGGATTAAGGGTTAGAAGTGTTAGTGAAGGGCAACTTAGAGATCCCTGATCATGTTTGGACTCTCCAATAAAACTTTATGGTGATAGATATGGCTTTGGCCTACAATACCATAACAAGAATGCCTCTCTTGCATAAGATCAATGCAATCATTTGCACCTGATGTTTAGTTTTGAAATTCCCTACTTCAAAAGAGGTGGCTATTATAAGAGAAACCTAAGAGGCCTCTAGGTATTGTGTCTCTATATGTCTGAAAGGAAAAAGGTCTTTGGTTCTAGACCATTTAAGGTCCTTAAAGGAAGGGTGAAGATCATAATTAAGGCCACAAAGTAGCTGAAAGAAGTGATTGAGGGGAAGAGGAGGGAGTCATCACCAAGATAGGCTCAACCTTAGAACAAACTCAATAACAATTACTGATAGATTCCCTCATCACCCTTAATTTTGATTTTGTTTCCAACAATTCAAACATGTCAGGGATCAATCCAAGCATATCTACTTACAAACATCAAGTTAATCCAACTTTCTCTCTTATCCAATAGAATAAGAGAAAATTTAGAGAGTAAAGGTAACAGACAAAACTATAGAAGTGGATAAATTATTAATTGCTAGTTTTATTTGTAAGGTCATGTATCTGGGCTAGCTAGCTAATATGGTCATGGTAAGAAAAATGAAAAATGGATTATATATGTGGATTTCACCAACATAAACAAGCATGTTCAAATAATAGCTTTGAGCTTCTTCCTTAGCAGCATGGAGCACATCCCTATGAATATCTTTAGATGCCCTCATTTTAATTATCCCTTGCTTCAGAGCATCTATTTCATTATAAGTAAGATGAATCTCCTTTTTAGTGGAGCCTAACTAAAGGAGAACACCTCTCATATTGTCATCCAGCTATGTATAAGATACCTTGAGGTCCCTCAGCTCATCCTCCACTATAGCCTTTTCATCCCTTAGCCTTTGAAGGGCAGTCTGGTTTATCTTGTTATTGGAAATAGCCTCTCTCATTTAGATCCTCTTAGCAGTCTAGCACCCCTTAGAATAGGTGTATATCATGAAAGTCTATCATGGATAAACAATTGTTAGAAATAATAGTCATAAAACTAAAATAATGAGGTCAGACAAGAGAGTTTCTTACATTGAAAGTTATTTGTTCAGTTAAGGTTAGAAAGTGGTTGTAACTCTCATAAAAAATCATGAAGATGTCTGAAGAAATGGTCAGAACCCTTTTCAGGTGCTTCACCACCTCTAGATAAGTCTTGCACACCTTCATTTCTAAAAAAGTATATCTTCATAAAAATAACTTTAGACAACTAAGAAGTTTCACAGATCCATGAGAACATGTCCAAAATATACATAGCAACCTGGATTTAATCATCCAAGACGGTGATGTTATATTAAAAATCCTCCCCATAACTTTTAAAGGGTCAACACGAGTCTGGTATAGCAACCTAAAGCTAGGTTATATCATGGGTTTTAATGACCTCTGCTTTAAATTTGTGTTATGATTTAGCACTAGTATACACGTTAAGAGGAGCTCCATAAAACTCTTTTACATTACTCAATCAAGAAAGGATTCCACTAGGGTTTATATGAAGAGGTTCAATGAAAAAATGCTCAATGTATAGGAATGGATTAAGCTGGTAGCCTCTAAGGTTTTAATGAGTGGATTTAGGGAACATTCTTTATGAAAGGACTTGTATACCCTACCAAACAGAATCTTATTAAAGTTGAAACAAGTTATGGAGAATCATAAATGGGTAAAAGAACTAGTATGTTAAGAGATGAGCCTCCCTATTTCTACCAAAAAGTTCAGGATGAGAAACCTTTCAAATAGAATTGATCCCTCGGTAAAAAGAATAATTCTATGAAATTTAAAAAAGGTCAATGAAGAAACATATACAATACCCTAAGAGAAGATATACAACTCCCTTGAATGCCTACAACTCCCTTGAATGCCACCCTCATAAAAATCTTTACAACCCTCAAGAGGAAAGATTTTGTTCAATATCCACCCTTTATGGTATCGCCTCCACGCACACACCTTTAAAATGTTTTATTTATTCTACAAGGATAAAAGGCATGACCTAGAAGACTACTTTACACTGGATAAAGAGATTGAGAGGCTAATAGCCAAGGGTTATCTGAAGCAGTTTGTTGAGAGGTATGTCCATATACAATGAGAAAAAAAAAGTTCAACCAACTTATTCAAGCCCTGTTTGAGATCAATGTGATTTTAGAATGGACTTTAGGAGGGAAAGACATTTCTAATGGGAAAACAAAGTATGGAAAATAGACAATGATTCTTCAATAGGACCTATGGCATGAACCTATAACTTTCACTCTAAAAGACAGAGAATGAGTGACTTACCCCAAGAGGATACACTGGTAATTTTCATAATTTTAATCAATCGTAGAGTCCACATGGTGTTGGTAGATGTCCTAGATGGGGATATATTCCTCAATGATGACTCATGTAAAGACCTTTTTGGTTAGGATTAAGGGTTAGAAGTGTTAGTGAAGGTTGCTCTAGAGATCCCAATCATATTTGACACTTACCTTAAGTGCTTTACTCTTTAATAAACTTTTATAGCAATAGATGTAACTTTGGCCTAGAACGCCATAATAGGAAGGCATATCTTATATAAGATCAATGTAACCATCAACATCTGGCATTTGGTCTTGAAATTACCTACTCCAAATGGGGTGGCTATTGTAAGAGAACACTAAAAGAAATTTAGGCATTGTGTTTCTATATGTTTGGAAGGTAAAAAAATCTTTGGTTTTGGACCAATTAGGGTCCTTCAAAGAAAAGATGAAGATCAGGTTTGAGGCCATAAAGCAGCTGAAAGAAGTAATTTTAGTGTAAGAGAAAGGAGTTGTCACTAAGATAAACTTGATATTGGAACCAATTCAATAGCAATTATTGACAGATTCCCTTTTCACCCTTAAGTTTGATTTTGCTTTCAACACTTCAGACATGTCAAGGATCAGTCCGAACATAGTTACTAACAAACTTCAAGTCAATCCAACTTTTTCTCTTGTCCAATAAAAGAAGAGAAAATTTAGAGAGTAAAAGTAGCATGCAATAATTATATAAGTGGATAAACTGTTGATTATTGGTTTTATTCATGAGGTCATATATTCGGACTAGCTGGCTAATATGATCATGTTAAAAAAATTAGAAATGGATTATATGTGTGGATTTCACCAACCTAACCAAAGCATGTCCAAATGATAACTTTTGGCTTCTTCCTTAGCAGCAATGAGTTTATCCCTTAGAATATCTTTGGATGCCCTCATCTCAATTATCCCCTACTTCATAGCATCCATTTCATTATAAGTCAGTTAAAGCTCATTTTTAGTGGAGCATAATTGAAGAAGAACACCTTATATGTTGTCCTTCAGTTATGTATAGGCTATCTTGAGGTCTCTCAACTCATCCTCTACTATAACCTTCTCATCCATTAGCCTTTAAAAGGCAGTTTGGTTTGTCTTATGCTTAGCAATGGCCTCCCTAATCTAGACCCTCTCAACCATCCAGCACCTCTTAGAATGAATGCATATCATGAAATTCTATCAAGGAAAAATAATTGTTAGAAACAATAGTCATAAAACTAAAATAATAAGGTTAGACAAGAAAGTTTATTACATTAAAAATTATTTTTCCAAACAGGGCCAGATGGCGATTATAACTATCATCAGACCATTTGGATATCTAAAGGAATGGTCAGAACCCTCTACAGGTGCTTCGCCACCTCTAGGTCTTTCTTTCTACAGTCAAATCTCCTACCAATGACAACTTTTATGGCCTGTATTTCCTCCTTAATCAAGGTGGGGAAAGTAAAAGGGGTTCGACTGAGGACAATGCCAATAAAAACATCGTTAAACCCAGGTTGTCCAACCACTAAGAAAGCACCCTAAATAGAAATCCCAGTAGCTGAAGAGGTCTCTATTGTTAAGAATAGGGCTAGAGGCATCAATAGTGGGATGGCATGATAGGTCTCTACAACTAAGGTTATAACATCATACTACACAGAGATGGAGACTTTTTTTCTTTTAAAGTTAGCAACATCACCCACAATCGCTTCAGGAGGGTTCAACTTTATTTGACCCCCAACTAGGGGAGAATGACTTCCTCTACCCTCTATTTCTACAGGAGTAGTTGCTCCTGCTATTTTTTCCTCATGAACAATGTCCTTAAGAATAATAAACTAATGTATATTGATAAGTTTGTGTTCCATCTTTACTCTAGTCCTAGCTCCACTCAAGTCAAGAGAAGAAGACACCCTCCTTGATGTAAGCAAGCTCTCCTTTGTAGACCTTGTTGAAGGTTCTCATTCTCCTTTAACTATTAACCTTGCATGGAAACAAAGTAAAAAATGAATGCTTAGATACACAGAAATAAAGGATAAAGAGGTTGCATACTTTACAATATGATCTGGTAATGCCTTTTGGTCATCTTATTAATGTCATACTCAATTGAGGTTGAGCTTAACAACACATGTTTTTTTCTCATCTGAGCTCAAATAAGGCATACTGTTCATTTTAAGGGGAGATACTCTCTAATAGTTAGCATAACCTCAAATTTCTTACATCTCATCTCTAAGGCTAACTGTCTCTTTATATCTCATTATCAACTGCCTTCTCTTCCACTTTTTGACATGTGTAGGCTTGCCCTATAAGGTCCCTTTCATAAATCCAGCGGGTATATTGGTGAAGGTAAAAGAACTAGCACCCATCATTGTCGTCATCAATACTAGCAATCAAATGGTAAAAAGTCCTAAAGATGTTTACTATAGGCTCAATTCCAATGTGCCTAAGGAAATTGTCAAATGTAGACAAAGTTACCCATCCATTGGGATCCAGTTGCTCTAGACCCAACCTATAATACCAATAAAACTTCCCTCACAAACCCTTAAAAAGGGAAGTTATACTCCAATTCATACATACATATCAGGGTACTATTTTCAAAGTGCCCCCAGATAGAGTCCAAGGTCGGTTGGCTAATTCTTTCATCCTTGGAAGTCCTTGCGTTATAGTAATGTCTTGGTACATTACAATAAAATTGACTAATTAAGGAAGAGCTTGTCTGTTTGGTACCATAAATGGTCTCATCATCAATCCTACAAGTTAGTCTAATGAAAAAAGGATAAGGCTTGAACCTTTCATCTAATAGGAAATGAATACCAATTCGATGACCTCAAACCCTTAAGGGTTGAAAACTTTTCTCACTCTACATGTTCAAGTTTTATTACCCTTTTCGAAGCTATAAGTTTTTAATTTTTATGGGTTACGTAGTATGGAACCTTCTATAAGAATATATGATAAATTCTTGATAATTTAAAAGCTGCATGATTTGACTCAACTAGTCTCAAACAATAGATTACCTTAAACCCACACGGGTTGCTCAATCTATATGTTCAAGTCCTTCTATCTTTTCAAAGCTGTGAAATTTAAATTTCTTATGAGCTGTGTAATGTGGGACCTTCTATTAAAATATATAATGAATCCTTGATAATTTAAAAACTAGCATAATCTTACTTAACTAGTCCAACAAATACTCCAAGTTAGTACTAGTAATGAATGGCACAAAGGAACTAGCAAACACTCTAAGTTTTGTGTGTGTATACAGTATGTAGATGAGAAGCATATTTATGTGATTGAATTTCACTCTCTTTATTCAGTTTATAAGAAAGAACCATCATCAAAACATAATATATAGATTTTTTTTTAAATTAGCACATTAAATTAAAAATATTTGCAAAATAACATAGTTTGAAAAATAATTGGCAAATTAGCATAATTTATACATGTTGCCATTCACAATCATGATTTTGAAACGCAATAACTTAAAATGTCACTATTCTAAGTCACAACATGTCATGCAATTTAACTTGCAACTCTATTCTCTCTCTAAACTCCAACCATCTACATTGTCTCTCTTTAAAAAAAACAGTCAAAATTGTTGCCCATAATCTTAGAACACACCAAAAAATCACTCTCCCCATCTCCAAGCCTTCATTCACCATGTTTGGCATCAGAATCGCCGCCGAAAGCAATGCCACCACTTCCTAAGGCATGCGCATTAGACGGCAACCACTCCCCAGTTAAAAAAAGATAAGTAAACAACCTATATTTGTATTAATTTGGTGTGTTTCATTGTTAATTTATGTTTAATTTGTGTTTGCTTAAAATTAGGATTTAGTTTGTTTGAAATTAGGGTTTGATTGAATTGTGTTAAATTAGCTATGAATTTATACCCTAATTGAAATTGAGAAATTTGATTAAATTTTATTAAATTAATTATGCATTTAGGGTTGATTTCATGCAATTGAGCATGAAAACAAAAAACATGAAATAGTTTAAATTGTTATTAGTTTGGTTTGCATTGATTTTTTATATAAGTTGCTGAAAATAAGGATTTTGATTGAATTGTGTTACATTAGCTATGGATTTATGAAATTAGGATTGATTTCATGTAATTAAGAATGAAAATATTACAAATTACGTTGAATTTTTATCAATTATGCTTTATGTTGATTTGCAGCTAAGTTCTTGAAATTGAGGATTTTGATTGATTTATGTTAATTAGCTATGAATTTATGCAATTAGGGTTGATTTCATACAAATGAACATGTAAGCAACATGTTAGGTTGAGAAATGCCTTACTAGGAAAACATGTCATGCTCGCCAATATATATTTCTCAATATATTTATAATGTACTTTGTTATAGCTATATATCTATTATTTTTAATTTTTTTTGTTTATTAAGGTTTTTTATTTATTTATAATATTATACTTGTTGAATATTACATTATATAGGTACATTTATATAGGATGCCTTGTACGCAAGGTTGTGGATCTTTTTTTATGAGGAGCATCAACTCTCAGATGCTAACTTGCTTAGTACACCTGATTTATTTGTTGGAGAGGTAAAGTCATGGTACTTGGTTATTAGGTTCGCTAATACTTTTGTTTTATGAATGCAGGACAAACACAAATCAGAGAACGCATTTATTAGTAATGTAAGTATATTTAACTTGTTATGTAAAGTGATTAGTAACTTCAATTTAACACTTTTGTTACTTTATATTCAATGTACTTATGTTTTAAATTATCTATGAATATGACATGTTGTATTGTAGGATGAGGTTAAGATGGATTATCGAATACATAAGATGATGAAACTACATGATCGGGTTAAGCCATTTATGTTCCAGATATATTTTTTATACATTAGTTATTTTGAACACTTCAAGCTTGATCATAGCTTGATCTATGCATAGACTGAGTGATAGAGACATGGGATGCACACATTCCACCTCAAGAATAGGGAGATGACACCCATATTTTAAGACGTGGCTATTTTGCTTAGACATTCCATCAATGAATGGGTAGTCACAATCAAGGAGTATGTGATCAGGTTGTGCTATATGAGCATGCATTTGGAGTGGCACCCCATTTTTGTAAATTGAAGAGTGGTAGTATACACCTTAAAAGGTTTAAGAAGATAATTGTCACACCACCAAATGAAGCTGCGACAAAGTTTTATACAAATATTTATTATATTATTATTTTAATTTGTGATTTGTAATGTTAGGTTATGTGGGATTAAAATGTTTGATAATAATCTCATACATGTGTTGTCATTTTATCAGAGCAAGCTAGATAAATTGCAACCTTTCTAAGTATGTGTTTAGTAATTCATTTGTATTCAACTTAACTTTTACCTATTTAGTCTTTTTATATGTTTGACACTTGTGTTTTAAATTATGTGGGCTCTGTATGAAGATGAAAAACTACCAATTACAATTGTATTTTGCACTAGTTGGATGGACATATAAACAGTTATGGTTTTGTTAGTGTTTTTAAATGGTTGAGATATATTACCTTGATCAGGTAATATGACAGTTCGACTATGAAAGGTAAGTAGGAACAAGATATTTACTAAGATGCATCATGTGATTACAAAGGATGAATATATGATTTGGTATATGGATATAACACGTCAGGTCATCACACCATATCCCGAGCAAGTTCCTCTACTAGAAGACTTGCAATATGAGCAACATGTATATCAAATTCAAAAGACCGTAAGTGATCATAACTTTTTAGAATTAATATATGTTGAATGATGTGTTTTATTTGTAAAACCTTTAATGTATAAATTTAATGAATTTTAGGTTGTCTTTTTGTTATGAAAGTGATACGAACTAAGTCAGGTCCAAATTTAGCCTTAAAATGTTTGTTAACCAGTTTGACAACATCAGACATATCTTTTAAATCGTACATCGGATCAAGATGAAATTTTACAAGGAGATACTGGACATATAAAAATATGTTTTGGTAAGCTTTCAGGTCAAATGAAGTCTGATGACATATTATTTTAAAAGGTTGAAGTTATTAAATGAATCTTGTCAAATCTGTCAAACTAGACCTCCATGTACTGTTTCGAAACTATCTGGAGCTACAAGTTGCATTTTATTGCGATTAAAGTTGGGATGGAAACTAGATATCTCAAGCTTTCCAACCATATATTATAGGCCTAAGAATTCATCCAGAAAAAAAAAAACGATGTGTTTGAAGTCAAGACTAAAATCCGCCAAGAATGTGTGGAAATTGGAGATTCAGGCTACATAGAGAAATTTTAACATGAAAACTTTGTTTTTATTATCTTATTTTATTTATTTATTTTTGAATAATTATTTTTAATTTGGGTTTGTTCTGATCTATTAGACATTGTTTAGGGTTTTATTTCATTATTGAACTCATGCTAGTTAATTATTAGTTTAAGCCCATTAAATTGCACCAAAAAAGGTTTATTGGGGTTAGTTAGAGGAGATCATATTATTTTTGTGAGCTGCAAATTTAGACAGCAAGTGGAAGAATAAACGTGAATTTTTTTTTTGTTTGTTTGTGGCAAAACAACTTTTCTTTTCAAGGAAAAAGATCGTATACTAACTTATCAAAGATTAACTGGCTCAGTGGCATTATTCACATACTTAGAGTTCTTAGATACAAGATTATCTTTGGGATGAAGTTTTTTTCCAATACATTTGGTTTTTAGGTACAGGGTTACCTTTAAGTCAAGGTTATATCAAACCTGATTGTTGGCTTTCTGGGTTGTTATCTATTTTGTTAGGGGTTACTTGACCATGTAATCAAAAGGTTCGCGTCAAAAAGGGTCAAGAGGTTGTCTTTATGCTTTGTAATCTTGATGAAGAAGGATGAGGATACATATATGCATCTCGTTAGCTCATTACTTATCGCACTGAACTTGCAAACGTGGGAGAGATTAACTCATGATGATATCATGGTCAAGGATGAAGCCACCTAGGCTTCTACAGTTGTGCTATTAACAAACCCGGCCCATCCATTATACGACATACGATATTTTGTTTTGTTGTTTTGTAATTGTGAGTTTTATGTTGTGTTGTTTTATTAATTATGAGTTTGCAATTAATTTTAATATTTTTAGTATATTTATAATATTGTTTTTGATTGGTTAAGTTGAGATTTGGATTTTTTCCAGATATAATGTGGAGAACTAGAATATTTGAAGTACTAGAATTGAAAATCAAAATCTTACGAACAAAGATAACATGATTGTTTATTGAGATTATTGAATTTTTGGATTTGCAAGTGTCATGAACCAAATATTTGTAAGATTAACAATCCAAATAATTGTTAAGCAAGTGTCATTAACCAAAGAATTGGAGTTATTATGCAATTGATCCTAAATTCAAATGAAATTTTAATTATAAAATTCTTGATAAAAAAAATAATTACAAGAAATGAAAACATGACAAAAATTATAGTTATTATGTAATTTACCATAAATCCAAAAGAAGTTTCGACTACAAGCTAATTTAAAACCACATAAATTATTAGAAATGAAACATAGAAAAAAATATATAGTTTTTATACGATGCTTAATTGTATAAGAAAAAAAGTCTAATCCAAACGGTGTTAGGATTAGTTCACTACCACAAAAGTTAATCATGAATGGACAAACTACATGAATAATTTTTATATGGCTTAGATCTCCACAAGTGTTTAAATATTTTGCGAAGATGAAAGTTTTAAGATAAAAATAAACTTAGTAAGTTTCATTTTTAGATCATTAAGATAAAAAAATGTGTAATCATGTTAAATTACTTTATTGTCCTAACACCAATAGCCCAATTACCCTCACTTGTTGAAAATAGACCAAAACAAACATGACAAACAATTCCTTTTATGTCTTTGTCATTTAAGGGTTGTTTGTGTTTTGGTGGTCGTCAGTGTTCCAAAATGCAACATACGAGGAAGTTGCATTTTGTAAACATGACATTTATTTTATGTCGAGTTTTCCAATAGTAAATTCTTTATGTTGTATTTTGAAATTGTGACAAGTGCAAACTGTGTTATTTCACTATCATTTTCTTGTCGCTATGTTATTATATCAAAATTTCAAGTTTTCTTTTACACGCACATGTACCACTGCAGGGCAGAGCAACATGCAGCTTTCAGCATTCAATTGCTAAGATAGTCTTGGGAAAGTGAGACCTTACAGTGAAAGCGTGTGTCATGGAAGCTTTCTTCAGAGAATTTTGAATGGGGTATCTGGTTCAAAAAGATTTCTTTGAAAGAGTTATCTAAACATATTGCACAATCTTTAGTTATCTTTAGAAGAAAGGAAGAAAAAAAAAAGATTCCTGGTTTACCTATACTGTATCAACACAGATTTAGATAAATCAAAAGGGCAACATGGGAATACAAAAAATACAATGAAACTGCTAAATAAAGGACACTGGGGGGGTTGCTTCTAGTTCAAAGGTTTATCTTTTCATGAGCCATTTGCCACAAAAAAGCAAAATGAGGAATAGACAACGGAAGAGATATGAGGATTTTTTTTGTTTAGACAGTACTCATCGTATCAGGTGCCTCTGCCTGCCCTTCCCTTCATATCCCATCAACCAACTTAGCCAGCAATCCCGTGATTATACTGCCCACTTGTGTTTAAAGAATGGTTCCCTCCTTAATTAAGCGGTGTTCTTATTTCTAAAAAATTTACATATTCCAGAGGGGGACGTAGTTTTTAGATATTTTAGAGGGCCCAAACATGGTTAAAAAATCCTAGAGATTATATGAATAAAAGCAGCTTCTTTTTTCCTTCTTCCAGAAATGTATGGTGCTTTTCAGTTTTCACCCTAGTTTGCAGCTACAATCTTGAGGTTAGCTATTCTAGATATCTCTTTCCCCACCATTGCCATTGAGAAGGTAACTTAATCCTATATATTCTCTCAATCTACGAAAGAACCAAACAAGTTCTCGAGGGAATTGATCACAGTTACTTGTGACAGTCGAAGTTAGGGGCTTTCGGGGAGGTACTGTCATGATCTGACAGAATTGCATCTGATGTCTTTTTTATCCTCTCTTCCAAGTGGGCTCTCTATTCATGGTCCAACAACCTCATGTTGGTGCATGAGGCCTGGAAGTGAATCTAAGCTGTATCTTTTTGGAAGCATAAGATCACTACAGCACTTTACCTATTCTTTAATTATTTCAACTCTAGAAGTATTCTTGTTCTATAGAGGACACTGCTTTTGTTTTTCTCTTAGGCATGTTGAGAGGATCCTTTGTTCAAAGATTTGTCAAGCTTTTCTTGTGCAAGCAGCTTGGCAATGCCCCCTGATATCAGGTTGCTTTTCTTGTGCAAATCTGGCAGAAGATTTGACTGAAACAGCAATGTTCTTGCGACAGAAAAAGGACGTATAAATAAGCATGAAAGACAATCCCTCGTGAAAAAATATTGAGATGTTGCGAAGAACAAATTAATTATTAATCAAACAATAATCCCCTAATCCTGTTTTGCTTTTGCCAATGGCCTGTTTTAACATGGAGCTTTCATATGCCAAATATTCTGGCATCATGGCAGGGATTGTATATGTTTAATTATCGCTCGATTGCGTTTATGACTGGGGAAAAAAAAATGGGTGCAGGTTCTCATTAAGATTGCCTGATAACATCCGCTGCTTCAACAATTCACAATTTAAGATGCAACTTCAAAGATCCTTCTTGATTGATTTATATTTATTGCAGGTTACCTTTGGAACTCGACGAGCTTAACAGTGAGGGAGGGGCGGAGGGATAGAGAGATGAGGTGAGGAGTGATGGATAATGCCACACTGAAGAAAATTACCTCTTACATGAAAGTAAATAAATCAAAATCTTGCGAAGGTAATGTCGACAAGCACTTATGGTCGGGCAGGTCATGCAAATAACTCCGATTATTTACACAGAATATGCCTAACAATTCTAGTTGCTGAAAATAAA
>Ga0325405_1001872_pt1 | contig 21620 bp, 5 predicted proteins | sample PopdelMetagenome_21_FD_205663 | JGI IMG/M metagenome (GOLD analysis project Ga0325405, IMG submission 205663) | Populus deltoides microbial communities from Bellville, Georgia, United States - Xylem-Control-R2 | ecosystem: Host-associated > Plants > Phyllosphere > Stem > Wood/Secondary xylem...
GTGGATTTTCTAGATCTACTGGTTCTTTAATTTGGCATTGCAAGAAATATTTGCTTATGAATAATCTCCATAAATTCCCTTCCATCTCTTCAAATAAGGTTGAAGGAAGTTAAATGTTAAGGGGAGACTTTTTTTTTAATGTGGTTGTGATTGTTTTTTAATGTATTTTTTTATTTGAAAATATATTAAAATAATATTTTTTATTTTTAAAAATTATTTTTGATATCAATACATTATAATTTAAAGTTAAAAAATTTAAAAATTAATTTAGATTAATGACTCAGCATTTAGGGTTGCACGTGAATTTAAGAGCGATCAATGTGCAAACTTGACCAGAACGGCACGCTGGTCGACCACTTCCCTTCACAGAGGTTTAAATTAATTGTGCCTGCTTTAATTTTCTTACCATCTTTTCGGGGACTGGGAGAAAAAGACACCACTGAGCTGGACAGTCAAAGCGGCAACTTGTGTGTTTGGAAGAAAGTGTTTCCTAGTTTAGTTGGAAATATTTTTTAAAATAATTTTTATTTAGAAATATATTAAAATAATTTTTTTATTTTTTTAAAATTATTTTTAATATTAACACATAAAAGTAATATAAAAACACAAAAAAAATTAATTTTTTTAAAAGTATTTTGAAACAAAAAACAAAAACAAATAGAAAATGATAAAATTTTAATTTTTTTTAAAAAATACTTTAATAATGCAATGTGAAACATACCCTTTTATCTACGAGGCTTGAGGGAGGGAGGAATAAGGGCAGAGAAACGTCCTCTCCTGTGTAGGCCATCAACTTACAGTCTTAAGCTAATTATTACCCGCTGGACTCGGAGAAGGCGTACCACCCCTCGCCTGAAACATTTGACCATCAAGCACAACCGTGAATTCATGCAAAGATAAAATAGAACTGTTCGGAAGGGCTACATGTTTTTGTTCTTTAATGAGAGGTCAAGCTTCATCGGTAAATTTTGGATTTATATTTATAATTATAAAAACAAAATAAAATAAAAAATACTCAACCATTGTTGCATCAGAGGATAAGAGTCTAGACCTCCCCACCTAAAGCATTGCCCTGTGGTTGTTCGTCCTTAATGTTTTGATTTGATTTGTGGGGTTCATTGTTTGGTGGGCTTCACAGTTCATACACAATATTCTTTAATAAATAAATAAATAAAAATTAAGAAATATAGTCGTGGAACTTAATGTCAACACCTCTGAGTTCTAGGGTTAATGGGACCTAGCAAGTATTATTTATTTATTTATTTATTTATTAAAAAAAACGAAGTAGATCCTGAGCTATATAAAAAGGGTAGTTTTTTCTTAATAAATTAGAGTTATTGGAACTTAAATTAGTTCGTGTGATTAACAGCGTTTGGTTATGTGGCTGTGGCTGTAGCTGTATTTTTTTAAAACGCAGTTGCAGTCGTTTAGTTATCAAAAAATATGGTGTATTATTTATTGGGTTTTATTTTTTTTGTATTAGAAACGCAGTATTTACAAAGCAAGAATTGCATGCTTTTTTTGCATTGTTCACGTAATTGCACTGTTCAATTAACATGAACAGTGCAAATTGATGCACTGTTCATGAACAGTGCAAGAAAATTGCATTGTTCATGTAAAAATAGTGAACAGTGCAATTCTCTTATACTGTTCACTTCTGCGTGGATTTTTTTTAGTGTGTTAAGTTTTTTTATTAATTTTTTTAAAAAAAACTAGTTTAGAGTGAATTTTATACATGATAATATTTTATCTAATTTTATTACACGCTAAAAAATTATGGAAACTGTAGTTCTTGTCAGATAAATTTTGTACGTAATGGAATTATAGATAGTTTAATAGAATAATAAATTTTTTTATATATAAAGTATGATTTATTTCATAATGTTACCGCAATAGTTAAATCCACAATATTTAAATTAAAAACCATCAATATTAATTTATATTTTTTAAAATTATTTTATAACCTCAATTTCAAAAACATTTTTAACCAAACACATTAAACTATTTTTTCTTCAACCTCAATTTCAACTACAGTTTTAACCAAACATCTATTTTTTCAAACCAACCACAACTAAAAGTACTTTTTATAAAACAACTTTTTTTAAACCACAACTACAACAGCTACCGCAACACCAAACACACTCTAAAAAGAATCGTCTGAATACACAGAGTCACTAGACAACACCTCCTTGTAGGAAGGGGTAGAATCGGGGAGGCAAGTAGGGGCTCCGAGCCCTGTAAAATATTTTAATTTTTTTATTTAATATTTAAATATAGAATAATATGATGTTTTTATTTTAAATAAATAAATTTTTTAATAATATATCTTGTTTGATCTCCTTTTTATTAAATGCTATAAGCTCCGCACCTGCTTGTACGGATAAATAAACTAGAATCATTGGAATTAAAATTTATTTAATTGAAGAAAGTATTGGATATTAAACGATGCTTGCTTAAGGAGACCTGACAAGTTATGATAGGCAACAAGCATTGATTAAGCATAGACGTGTGGAGCTCTAATGGTTACTGGTAATCTAACCCTTCTTGTTGCGTACGCCATCCACAGTATAATTAATTTTTCACGTAAAAGATACCCTCAACTTGCTACTCCATTTAGCAATTGTCTTTTTGTGCTAAAAGTTTTTTAAAAAATATAATTTATTTTATTATTTTTTAATATTTTCAAATCATTTTCATATATTAATATTAAAAATAATTTTAAAAAAATAAAAAATATACATTATTTTAATACATTTCTATATAAAAATATTTTAAAAAACAATCATTACCACATTAGTTAATTATTGGGAAATGATGGATGTATAGAGATACAATTTCAATAAACTTTTACTTTTCAATTTTATTTTATTGGTTAGACATGTAAAAAATAATCGGTTTTATTTGGAATTGTGATAGTAATCGTAATTTAAAGTGTTTTTAGTTTATAAATATATTAAAATAATATTTTTTTATTTTTTAAAAATTATTTTTAAAAACAGCATATTAAAATTACATAAAAACATAAAAAATAATAATTTTTAACAAAACAAAAAATTAAATTTAAAGAAACACATTTCAATCACGTTTTCAAAAATAGCCTTGATATCTTTCCCATTTTTAGTTTTCAAGCGGAAAAGAATCTACCGCAGGATGCCAATGCAGCTAGAGTAGATGCTGCGTTAAACTTAAACGCCTTTTTCTAGAGAACCGGCACCCCGAATCAGTTCATGTTTATCGGCTTCTTCTGCTTCTTTGTCCCTACTTGCAAAAGAAAAAAAAAATATGCTTTCCTCGAGCTCATAGTAACATTTTTTATTGTTTTTTTTTAAATATAGATATTCAAATTAATTTATATATATATCTCTTGACTAATCTCACAAATTTTATAATTAATAATTATATAAATTTTTAATAACTATTATATTAATAACCACAAGACTCAACATGATTTATTAATAGTTTTGGTGAATTACGGTGAAAAAAAAAATTTTCAATTCAGTATTTAAGGTAGTGTTATTCCATTATTAGAGACTCCTCTCAAGGATAGCCATGGTCCTCTCAAAGTTTGAGATTTTTCAAAGCTACTATTGAACTCTTAACAATTTAATTCTTTTAGGTAGTTTTATGAAATAGCTTTCTGATAACAAAACTATACGTTTTGCCCCCATGGTTTACAAATCATGCATTCATCCCTGTTTGTTGTCAATTGAGTCCATCCTATTCTTTTATTTTATCAATTTTATTTTTGTTCTACTTGCACGCCTTTGTTAACACTAGTTATTTGACCCGTGTTTTATTATGGGTTGGATTTTTTTTCCTACAAAAATAATTATATATGCAGGTTTTGTCGACATGTTTTTTTACATAAAGAAATTTTAAATGGGAATCAAAAAGCTTCTTGTATATTTCTAATCAAATAAATCGAGAATTGTGTCTTAATAAATAACTCATTAACAATAAGTAAACATGAAAATTTAAAAATCAAGGAGCAGATATAGATTAAGATATTTGGTCTTGCAACTCGAACTTTTGACCTGATTGTATTTAATAACTTTGTTCACCAAAATCTATTTTTTATTCAATCACATGATAATAAAAATAAACTCACATAAAATTGATTGAATAAAATTAAAAACAAAAAAATATTATGCAAGGTCACTCATATTAGAAATATTATTTGAAAACAAATGTTATTTAGTTTTAAAAATAAATTTCATTTATATAAAACATAAAGAAATCATCCATAAAGTAGAACAATACCTTAAAAAATTAAATGCATATAATGTAACTAAAACATAATTTTCATTATAATTATATTACTATTACTGTTATTATGTTATTACCTCTTCTTCTAATACTATTATTACTATTAATTAGCAAAACTCTAAAATATATGGAGGATTCACTATCCTATCCAAAACGCATCTTGAATCCTCTCACAACAAAACCTTATGGACTCATTGTTCATAGTGTTATTTTAATCCATTTTCTTTTTTTTTTATTTCACCCGTATAGGAAAAAATTGTAAGTCAATTTAGGTCAATTTGTTAGAAAAATAATGAGATTAAAAGATAGGGGATCAAAGTGAAAAAAATAAAGAAAATTGGTGGCTTTTTTCAAAATTTAAGAGCAATGTTCATTAAAGTCTATATACTTTCCAAATTATAAATATTATACCTCCGATTTCCAAAATCTCAAAATAGTCAATTTTATTCCAAAAAATCATTTTTCTTATTTTCAAGTATTTAAGTTGAGAGAAGAGAGTGAGTTGCTGGTTTTCGATGGTAAAAAGAGAAAATCAGGGTTGATATCGATTTCGACTACTAACATAGTCGATCTTGATGCCAATGAATTTTATTTGGTGAAGGAATTCCACTAAAATTAGGTGAATTTTTTCACCTTCAAATTACCTGAAAAACCAAATCTTTGCCCAAGAATAATTTTAGTTTTAGGTTGATTTTGGATTTTTGTGCTATTTTTTTAGGTTTTCCAAGGCTATTTAAGGGTTTATTAACGTATATAGGGTGTTTTTAAGTGTTTTGGATCAAAATAGATTGACAATATTTTTATGTAAAAAATCATCAACTTTGAATTTATGGCTATCACAGTGGCTGAAATTTAGAAAAAATAGATAATATATCATATTTCTTTATTTTTTTCAAAAAGATTTAGGGCAACCAATATGTGTGCCCCAATAACAATTAAAAACTTGGCCCTTTTCAAATGAGCCAGATGCAATAGCGTCTAACCTCTTTTTTCTTGTTTTTTTTAATTATGTATTTTTTAATTGATATTTTTAATATGTATTTTTAAATTTATATTTAAATTAATACCCTTTCTATTTGATTTTTTATTTTTTTATTTAGCTTTTTTAAATAGCGATTGTTTTTTAATTATTTTATATGTATTTAGTTGTTGAAGAGATAGTTTTAATTCATCTATAATTGTTTTTTTATATATAAATAAACTTTATTTTAAAAAATAAAAAATATTTATTTTTAGATAATATTCTTAATATATTTAACTTTGCGTGATTTTTTTTCATTTGATTTTATTCAATCAATTTCAAGTGTATATCTATTTCTATTATTATTTGATTAAATAAAAAATTTATTTTGATAAAAAAATCGTTAAACACAACTGGTTAAATGACTATGTTGCGGGGTTAAATATCATGATCTACATTTATCTCTTAATTTTTTCAATTTGATCTTTATTTATTTTTAATGATTATTTTTTTTATTTATTAACACATATGATTCTTGATTCATTTAATTAGATGCTTGCATAAATCTTTTTATTTACATTTAAAGATTTATTTATGTAAAAAAAGACGTGTAAAAAGACTACACTTTCAATTTTTTATTTATAATAGTTTTTCCAGCCTGAGATCAAATAGCTAGTCTTACTACTATAATGGTTGATGTCTTTATCACAACCATCATTGTTGATATTTGTTTTTTTAATTATTTCCATCTTAAAGATCATTTGTTGAAAATTTTAAATTTCATCATAGTTCTTTGTTTTGTGTTTGAAATTGCATTTGAGTATGTTTGACATGAAAAACAAAATTAAATTGATGTGTTTTTTAGATTGTTTTATATGATTTTAATATGTTGATATTAAAAATAAAAAATATAAAAAACATTATCTAAATATAATTTTAATTAAAAAATATATTCTACCCCAAAACAAACACGCACTTAAAATAGCAATTTGAGCAATTGTCGTTGGACTTTTCTTCGATGAAGCAATACTACCTTCTTCTATGCCAAGATATCTCGACAACGAAGGAAGCACGACTCCCATCAATGTTTGACTTGTGAAACTCAATATACATTGGAGTTTCATCTATAGTTATCCTTTTATGCGTCTATTGAATAATCAATGACCTTTATTTTTCCACTTATATTTAATACACTTTCTTAGATGCACAAATGTAAATTTTATTTATGTGATTTATATTTCAATTTTTTTTATCAACAAAAACATAGTATAAATTAATTAAAAAAAGATAAAATTGTTAAAAACTTCAAATAAAAATAAACTTTTCTAGCTAGGTTTTTGTTGACCCAACAAAACAAGTTCATCGTGAAATAAGAGATTCTCTTATGCTTAAGTTAATCGTGAGTGTTTGTTGATTAAAGATAAACAATTAAAAATTATGAAAAGAATTTTTCTTCCTCTTTTAAATAGTTTTTAAGATTTACAATTCTGTCTCTTTAAAAATTTTCTCCTACTCATCTTTTCTAGGACGATAGTCCTCGGCAGCAGTGGCAGAACCAGGAGGAGGTAAGCAGGGCCGGCCCCTGCAAAACATTTTTAATTTTTTTTATTTAGTATTTAAATATGAAATAATATAATGTTTTTTATTTTAAATAAATAAACTTTTTAAACCACCCAAAGCTCGCCATGAGGATTTTTTCAACAGAACCACATGTTTTACCTCCTTTGATTGTTTTCTTGGAAAAGCTCAACCATTTGCATTGCTGCCGCAGACTATCATTTTGAAAAATGTGGGTCATAGAAAGTTTCTTTGAGAACCGATTGTCAAAGATATGTAAGGCAGAGTTGAGTATCTTAAAAACTATCTGAAAGAGGAATTAAACTTCTTTTCATAATTTTTATTATTTTTACAAATACTCAAAACTGATTTAAGCATTGGAGTATCCCTCGTTCCATGATGATCTTGTTTTACAGGATCAATAAAGGCCCGGAGCTCATCGCCTAAAAAATCTATTTATGTTTGAAGTTTTCCACAACTTTATTAGTGGCATTATCTGTGAGAGCTTGAATAAAAAATCAATTCATTTAATTTGACCGTTTACTAAAAACCCTTTCCATGGTCAATGGCAATGATGCAACTATAACTTGACATTCTGCCCCTTGCACAACAATAACAAACTTCCATGAATGCCCCAACGAGCGTGCAACAACAACTCTAATTCTAGGAAGAGACATGATATAATGATATGGAAGCAAGTAACAACAACTCCTACATTCCAGAGGAGCTATACCAATTGCTCTCCACACGGGTCACTCTAAATGATCTAGTTGCCTTTGATCTCCACCATCTCACCCACACACTAGAAAAAAAAACTAGGTGTGAGATAAGCTCCATAACTCCATGAGCTCGTTAGCTAGGAAAATCCATTTTTGTTTGAAGTTTTTCATGACTTCATCAAAGCATAATTGTGATCATTTAATATAGAACGGAGAGATTATCAATTTTATTATAAAGAAAAATAATTATATGATCAATGCCCCTGTAATAATGGGTTAATAGAAAATTAGACTTCATGATTTATTTTGGTTTGTTTTCCATAAGTTTATCTCTCGGGTTATGGGTTTCGCGAGTGAGTTGATCTAAGTTGTATTTTATGCCCTTTTCTTAATCTATTTTTTTTTCAATTTATTCTTTCAACACTAGATTAATTGATAATTAAATTTTATAATTTATTTTGATTTGCTTTCTATTGGGTTATCTTAGTCTCGTGACCTAGGTTGCAAGTTTACCAGGTTAATTCAGGTTGATTTAGGTTATTTTCTTGGATTTATTAATTGATTTTTTTTAGTTTTATCATTCAATATTGAATTTATTAGAAATTAAATTTTATAATTTATTTTTTATGAGATTATCATGATTTCACGACTTTATATGTAGATTGATAAGTTTACTTAAAAAAATCTCATTTTAAATATTTATTTTAAATTAAAATATATTTTTATTAGTTATTCAACTTATTTTTACATTCGTTATGAAGATTATGTCATAACATATTAATTATTACACGATTCCTTTTCACTAAAAAAAAAAATATATATATAGCGATGCCAAAAAAAATTAACAATAACTTTTTTAATCCACCCCGTTATCTGGTGAAGGAGAAGCATCTAGCTCTACCTAATAGTTCTTGAATAATTTGTCACGAGTATCTAGCATGGAATTTGGTGCTGTTTAGTTGGTACGTCGGCAGGAATTTGGTTCGTAAAATTCTCAAATTTCTGAGGGAGGGGGAAACCCACCTACATACATATCGCCAAGTTTGACGCAGGGGGTCCCATGACAACTCATGTGCACCACACACACCCACATTTATTGCCTGTCTTTATAATTTATTTGCTGATAAAGAATTTATTATTTTGAGCACTCCTCCGTCCGCTTTCATTTACAGCCACAGCTAGTCTATACCAATCTGTCATTTTTTTACTTTTTTTTTTTCAATGGCTTGACATTGACGACTTCAGCCACCAAACTCTTGATCTTCAGATTCAGGGCTCTTTTCCCCCTTCGAAATAATATTGTTCTCGATCGATAAAAAATAATATTCTTGCAAATTTTGCATTGTCGTCTTGTCAAATCAATGTTAAATAAAATTAATTAATTACTTTAAGTTATAATCCATTATATATATATATATATATATATATATATATATTAGTAATTTATATCTTGAAAAAGATATTAGGAAGATTTTGTGTAATATTTAATATTACTTTGATTTATAATTTTGAAAAATCCAATGTTATTAAAAAAGGCTCATATTTCACCCAATAATTTTAATTAATTTTATCTTTAATTTTCATTCAATTTATTTGATATTAATCCGATTCCTTCAATATTTATATATTTTTTAAGAACCCAAACTTTTTTTTTCACTCAATAATTTTAATTAATTTTATCTTTAATTTTCATTCAATTTATTTGATATTAATCCAATTCCTTAAATATTTATATACTTTCTAATTTTTTAAGAATCCCAATTTCTTTTTGTATTGATTTTCTTAACATTCAAATCTTGGGTTAGCTTTAAATTCATGACCAGAATTATCAATTTTAAAGATTAACATATGTTTATTTTTTTAAAATTAATTTATTTTAATTTTATCTTTTAAATTTTTTTTTTCATATAAGATTATCACAATCTTATATCTATAATTACGTGATTTTCGAGTTCACTCGATTTAATAAGATTTTTATTTTTGGTTTTTTAGATTGTTTTTTATTTTCTTTATAATTTCACTTTTCAATATTTAGTTGTTTAATAATCTGGATAAGCTCAAGTCTGTTTCTTTTAAATTTTTTTGTTGTTATTTTTTTGAGAAATTTATTTATTGTTGTAGTATTATTTTGCTCATGTTATTTAAATTATCAATTAAACCAACAATTAAGATCTTTGATTTTTTTACCCTAATATTTCTTTTACATTAAAAAAAAAAACTTTACCAAGCTCATCAGAGAGCACGGCTAACAAATCTAGTTATACCTATAATACAATGATAGAATCCATATTTGAGAACCAAAACGTTCTATTATTCCCTAAATTGCAGATGAGAAAAGTCACGGGAGACGTCGTTGTCATAGCCATCAAATTGCGTGTCCATAGTATACTACTACAAAGCTTTTGTGGCTATAAAAATTTAATAAAATAACATCATTTTAAAAATATTTAATAAAATAATATAGTTTTATAATTTCATGTTTTTTAAGCATGACATGGTTAATTTTTAATTTTAATTGATTGATTGGTTGGATCTAATTGTATTAATTAGTTAGTCATTTTATATAAAAACCATAATTTTATTAAGTTTTTCTTTCAAATATGTTTTATAAATTACAATATATATTTTTATCCAATTTTTAGATTAAAAAAATAAACTACAATTAAAATCTTAAAAAATTATTCCTCACAACAATAAATGATTCTGATAAGCCAAATGTGAGTTTGCCATAACCAAATGAGGATCTATCCCAAACAAATTATATGGATAGCCTATCAGATGCATTTATGGAATAGTGAGACAAGTTTAAACCTAAAAAGAGAATTGATAGCGCCAAACCAAAATAACAACTCAAAAGAATTATAACATTTTGATTTGATTGTTAGATCGCGTTCAAATTATTGCAAGAGTTTCTAGAGGTTGTTTTCTACGTGGTAGCACAACATCGCTACGTGGACCTTCAGATATTTAGATATCAAAAATCTTGTTGTGGGCTTTTGATTTTGGCGATTTTAAGATTTTCCTTATTATTTTCAGAATCGATCGATCGATAGAGCCATAAATAGCATAGTTTGACCCTGTTATGCTTCAGAAATACGAAATTTACTAAATGTCGCTATTCTAAAATGCAATAATTATCTTGTCACGTTTAGAAATACCGATATTTAGTTAATATCGCGTTTCTAAAACGCGATATGGTTAAATTATACTATTTCATCAAAACTTTTTGTTTTTATATTAATTTGTCAATTTTTTATTTTTATTTTGTGTGGTAATTGCTAGATTTATTCTTTTTGGCTCCACCTCCAACAACATTTTAGAAGCGAGACCTTGTTCAATTTAACACACAAGGTGTGAAAATCCCACCGAATTGAAGGATGAAACAAGAGTGAGTCAAAAAAGGGAGGGGAAAGAAAACAACAAATAATAAACGTAAACACCACCACCACCAGATATTCTTGCGATGTACCGTAGCAGGAGGTCCCCAGGAACTCGAACCGACTCTCTCTCTTCTGCCACCCCCCCCTCTCTCTCTTGTTTTGTTCACCCACACGTTCGGCTAATGATGTTCACCCAAGTGGCAAAATGATAGATGTCCCACGTCCCTGTTCCTTTTCCCTTATATATATATATATATATATGATTCAGTATTGATTTTCTAGTTATTAAACCTGCTCATCCTGACAGGATCATAAAAAATATGTGATTTGAAGTTTATTTTGAAGTGTATTTTAAATTGAATAAAAAAATATTAACTCAATGAAATTCATTTATTTTTTAAAAACAAAAAATATTATTATTTTAATGAAAAATAATTAATGATCATCAAGTAAACCGCATCTTTTTAAAATTATTTTTCAAATCTTGATAATTGTGTTTTATAATAATAAACTCTTTGGCTTATCCATCTACATATTAATTTAAAAGATATATTTTTAAGATAATTCAAAAATAAAAAATCAGTAAAAGAAATTTAATAATTTTTTTAGCAATAAATTTAAGATTGAAATCTTGAAAATCAAGAAAAAAAAATCTCCTTAGAACCATTCTAGTCCTTTAGAAGTAAGACAAACTTATTTATAATATCTTTATTTATTGAATAAAAAATAAAAAAAGCAAAATTAGTAGTTTATTTATTGCTTTTTTAAAATAGAGAAGGGAATTTTAGGCATTATTTCTCATAAAATTAAAAGATAAAAACAAAACAAATGGGGTCGGAGGTTGCTTGTAATCAATTGTAGTATACATACTCTTTTGAGCCTCTCTCTTTCTTCCTCGTGGGAGTGGAACGACTACTTGTCCTTGTAAAAGATCTCCCCTTTTAACTCAACTTGATTTTGTTGTTCTCTTTTTTTTTTTTTTTTTTTTCATTTCTCTTGATCTCCCGTTCCTCCTCCTCCTCCTCCTCCTCCGTGCTTAATCCTTATTTTGTTGAAGATGCTCCCTTTTTGATCTTTGAAAGCCAGAGAAGAGAAAAATATGGGAGCATGTGTGTCAACTCCAGAGGGGTGTGTGGGTGGCAGATTGAAGTCTTCAAAAAAGATGAAGACACGCAGGAAAGGCAATAAAGGCACTGCTTTCAAGAGAAGATCAGTGCCGCCATCTAGAATGTTATCTGATGACAATTCTGATGGCCCTGCTTCTGCTGCTCCTCCTCCTCCTCACCTCCCTTCCTTCACCAACCCCACTTTTCAAGGTCCTTCCTCCATCTTCTATGCCAAAAATCTCTCTTCTTTTTGACATCTCCCTCCCTCCCTCCCTCCCTCCCTCCCTCCCTCCTTATTGATTTCATTTCCCAGCATTTTACTGTTGATTTTGTTTTCGGGTTAGATTTGTATGGTGTGATCTCAGTGATATAATGATTCGTTTGTTGCTGGTTGCATTTTGGGTTTGGAATTTGTATTTCTTTTTGGGGTTTAGATTGCAATAATGATTTAGGGGTGCATGGCTAATCTGTTTGCATGAAATGTAGGCAAGTGGTCCATTTCATTTTCCTTTTTTTTTCCTTCAATATCATGATGCGTGTTATTGGTAAATGAAAATGATAAAAGGACAATGTTTTTTATTTAAACTTGAAGTGAGGTTTCTGGCATACATGGAAGTAATTCACTGCTATTTTCCTATCCTGATTTCATCTTTTAGGCACTGCAGATGAATCCAAGCTCAATTAATCTGGAAATAATAGATATTTTAGGCACTTCAGATGAATACAGGCACAATTACTCTGGGAATAATAGGTGTTTGAAATGGATTTTTTATTTTGCTAATTCTTTTGATGATTAAAAAGTATGTAGTTTAGTAGATCTTCATAACATTAGAAGAAGAAGAAGATTGACAAATGATCTAAGCTTGAAACTGCAGAGCTGATTCGTGTCTGATCTCTATCTAGTTCAGATGTTGCCAGTTGATGATTCTTGACTACATTGCAAATTGGGGGCTTCCCAATAGACCCTTCCAGTGGTTTCTTTCTGATTAGTACCATGCTTCATCTGTTGCTCTACTTTTTTGACGAATGCATTTGTTCTTACACAGAACGGTCATTTCCTTTAATCTCTAAATATCCAAATGTTAACCTATTTATTAGGTCCTAGTTGATCATGATTCAACATTAGAAGTGTCTTTGGTCCATAAAATATTTCTTCAGTTAACTGGTGCTAGCTTATTTTCTTCTAGTCGTTATGCTGTAGTGGACAGAAGATGGGGGAGGATTTGCAATGTTATTCAGTTGCATTCTAGATTGATGATTTCGCACAAGCCCAATGATCTGGTTAATAAGTATTGATAATTCTCTAGTTACTGGGGCTTTCATGGATTTTTTTTTTAATAATATGATAATATTCATATTTCAAGCTTTTACATTTTGATAAGTTGAACATTCATTTCTGGTAACTTGTCTAATCATGATGTGATGTTGTTATCTTCATTGTGGAATCATGTCTAATTGCGGATATTGTTTCCTCCTTTTACCTGCTATAGATATGTGCCTGATTTTATTAAACTGCAATTTGAAGCAGGAAGTAAGGAGGAAGCATGGTTTGACTCAGCTGCAATATTGGAGTCTGATTGTGATGAAGATTTTGAAAGTGTTCCAGATGGTAAAATGAGGATATTGATTTCTACTATACATAAGCATTTTGGTTGTTAATTCTTCATTTGCTGATTAATCAGAGATTTATTTTTGCTAATTATGGATCCACTTATCATCTACAGATATCTTATCTCTAAATGGATTTGACGGTGTATCACTCTCAAGCACTGCATCTGGCAGAGTTGCCAATCATGGAGACTGTAATGTCAATATGCAACATTCCTCATTCACTGATCAGATGCAGAAGGCAGGGGATTTATCTGCAGGAAATTCCACACATGACTCTGTTAGTGAGGCTACTGAACAAACAAATATTCATGTCTTCAATTTAGATCATGTTGATTCTGTATCCAAGTCTGATGGATCTTCAAATGAAGTAAAGCAACCTGTGTTCCTCGATGAAATCACCTCTGCAGATGAAAATGCTGGAGAGGAAGGATTATTAGACAACTGTGGAATTCTTCCAGGCAACTGTTTGCCTTGTCTTGCTTCAACTGTTCCACCTGTTGAAAAGAGGAGATCACTTAGCTCCAGTCCACCAAGTGCAAGGAAAAAGGGTGCCTTAAAACTCCCATTCAAGTGGAAGGAAGGGAATTCTAGTAACACTTTATGTAAGTACTGTATCTGTCAACTTTTTACAGCTGCAACGTTATTTTGGAGGCAAACAAAATAATCACAATTTATGCTCATTGTTGTTATTTATCATTCTCGCTAAACCTTGATCATATGAGAATGTGATTGTCATTCTTATAGATTGGATCCCTTAGATTTCAGCTTTTGGGATCAAGGTTTAGTTGAGGATCAGCAAATTTGAACTGTTTCTTGCTAATATGTCTATTTAATTGCTTAATATGCTACTACTTAAATTTTCAAAAAACCATGGTATCAAGTTGTAGGTGGATCTAATAAATAGCAGATGCTGTACCTAATATTTAGCTTGCACATGTGGGAGTTTTTGAGATTTCTCTCGCCTAAAAGATGTATACTAGGTATCTAATCTCTTTGGTCGTTTGTTAGTTGAATAAATGGTGTGAATCTTAGCTCACCAAGGGAGTTTTTACCTTACATTCCACCACATTGCAAATCTTGTTTGCAGAATAAAAGCAACACTTAGAAAAGTATTTTGGAGAGGTGACGTAGAACAATTATTCCAAAAGTTTATGGACCAGATTAGCAAGGCCAAGCTTGAAAAGAAGTCCGCAAAGAAACCTGGAAACATTTGATATGAAGCCTGAAGTTATTGTTTTCTTGTTTTAATTCCTAGTTAATTTTGGATTTTAATTATTTGTTTTCTACTGAGCTTAAGATTTTTTTTAATTAGTATTTTACTATTTAGAAATCCTAATACTAGATTAATTCTATTAATTTGGTAAGTTATAATTAGGAATCCTTTCCTATAAAGGATTTTAGTACTAATATAAATAGAGATGTCTAGTTTATTTTATGAAGATCAAGATTATTATTCAGATTCAATAAAAATACCAGAGAATTTTCTCTACAGTTTGGTCTATCAAGAAGTGTCAACTTTTGATGTTGTTTTCCACTTTATGAAATTGCTTTCTGCTGATACTTGCCAAAAGTCAAAAGTATCATTCTATTTTTTTAAAATTTCATTCATGGTGATATTTTTTAGTAATTATATAATTTCAAATTTGGTTTTGTTTTGACATGGACAATATTTCCAACTATATTTCTTCTCACATGTTTGCAAACCTGTTTCATTCCTTGCAATTGTTTTGGTTCTTTTAAAGGAATGAAGGCATAAATGTTGATGAAACATGGAGTCTCATGATGAGCATTAAGGCTTATACATATGAGTGTATGTAACAAAATACCATATTGCAGGAGGTCAACACTGTGGATTCTTATAGCCTTTTACAATATTCCCAGTCTACTCACCTATGTTACTCATGAAGCCTGATTTGTTGATATGCTTGATAATGTTGCTCTACATGCATTCCTTCATTTGAAAAGTTCATTTATTTCTTAAAATGCACTTTCATGAAACTCTGTCACTGTGCTGTGATTTACGGTTGCTTTTGATTGTTGGGATTAAGAATTGAGGATTTGATGTTAGAGATACATTACTTGAGAAGGATATAAACTAAAACTGCAAAGAGCAGTAAGTTATGTGTGGTTGTGGTTTGTTTTCATGGGACAAAGGTAAATCACTTAGTATATGAAGGTCACGATGCTTGTCATGTGTGCTTGAGGTTTATCCCAAAGGAATTTACAAATCTACGCTGCTCCTAATTTGTATTATTAGAGGTAGTGGGTAGTGGAATACAACAAAACCACATTTTCCCTTTATAAAAGTATTATATACTTGTATGATGACCTCTTTATATTTTTGTTCTGTATGGTTTCAGTTTCTTCAAAGATGATTCTGCACAGACCAATAGCAGGTTCACAAGTACCCTTTTGCCCTATGGAAAAGAAAATGCTAGATTGTTGGTCTCATATTGAGCCATGCAGTTTCAAAGTTCGAGGACAAAGTTATTTCAGGTAAAACTAAGCTGCTGGAATTGGATTGATTTATTGGTATGCGGCTCCAAATGCATTGTAAAAAAAATATTTTAATGCAAACATAGGATTTAAGCCATTTTTTGTCAGTCAATAATTGTTTTTCATTTATTGTAGGCTTGATACAGTGCAATCTCGCAGAGTATTTTATAATCCTTTTTGTTTTTCATTTATTACAGACTTGTTAAAATGTGATCTCACACGATCAAAATTGTTTCCTTCTGAAAATACTTCTTTTTTATTCTGGCAGGGACAAGAAGAAGGAATTTGCTCCTAACTGTTCTGCATATTACCCATTTGGTGTTGATGTATTCTTGTCTCCACGAAAAGTTGATCATATTGCTCGGTTTGTGGACCTCCCAATTATTAACTCGACTGGGAACTTCCCATCCATCCTTGTTGTAAATGTTCAGGTATTTCCATTTTTTCTGTCAGTACATGGATGCAGTAATTCAGGATCTCCTGACAGTGTAGTTAAAGGAGAATGAAAATCTCCTTGTATTATTTATTTGTGCTGACTCCATTGTGGCTTCTACAGGTTCCTTTGTATCCTGCTGCAATTTTTCAGAGTGAAAGTGATGGAGAAGGAACAAATTTTGTTTTGTATTTTAAGCTTTCTGATAGTTACTCGAAGGAACTTCCAACCCACTTTCAAGAAAGTATCAGAGTAAGATGAACATTCTTTTTTAATCTCTTATCATAAACTACTACTTCAGAATATTTATAATCCTGTCTGATGCATGTTATCTTTGGTGATGATGCTGAAAAAGGGAAAAAGAATGAGAAAGCATTTCTGCTGCTGTGCTGATTTTTTTATTTTAACATGTCAACTTGTTTATAATGTTAATTTGAGGCTTGCTGCTGTCTCGTTTCACTGCTTTTTTTTTTTTTATTATGTTTTCTTCATTATTAAATGATTGAAAATCTTATTCTTATTGTTTCATATCCACAATCCTTCTTAAAACAGCGATTAATTGATGATGAAGTTGAAAAGGTCAAAGGATTCCCTGTAGATACAATTGCATCCTTCCGGGAAAGGCTGAAGATATTGGGCCGTGTTGTAAATGTAGAAGATCTTCATTTAAGTGCTGCAGAAAGGAAACTCATGCAGGCCTACAATGAGAAACCTGTTCTTTCACGTCCTCAACATGAGTTTTACCTGGTATATTCTTGTCCAACAACTCATACTGGTCTTTCAACTCCATTTTACTTGTTTCCATTTAAAACATGACTTTTAATGTCTTGATTATTCAAACACAATTTGCAGCTGGTACTAGATAATCGTAATCGTTGACGCCTATATTTAAATACCTTAGTTTTTCATAAACAAAAATGATTTATTAATGTTACTGTAGTGACTTGAAGGGTCATTCCTGTACTGGGATGCTTCAGTTGCTATTCTGCTACTTTGATCTTCTATTTTTACAGTGAGTCAATGTAATACGAGCAGTCTAAGTAGCTGTATTAAACCAGATAAGAAACGGTGCCAGATGGTTTTATAATTCTTTCCTTCTTATATACCAGGGTTTTTTTGGTACTTTTTTGCAGGGAGATAACTACTTTGAGATTGACATCGATATGCATAGGTTCAGTTATATTTCTAGGAAAGGTTTTCAAGCATTCCTAGACAGGCTTAAAATTTGTGTGCTGGATATTGGCCTCACAATTCAGGCAAGTATATCTTTCCTTTTAATGGGTGTTCGTGTTTTATTTTTCAAGAATAGAGAAATTGAAAACGTTTTAGATTTTCTATGGTGGTTTGTGGAGTTGATATTCATGAGGAGTCTGTATTCTCATTTTATAACAGGGGAACAAAGTAGAAGAGTTGCCAGAGCAGATCTTGTGCTGTATAAGATTAAACGGAATTGATTACATGAAATACCACCAATTGGGGTTAAATCAAGAGCCGTTTGAATCTTTAAGTGGATAAACATTGTAAGGCTTCCTTCTGATCTAATAAAGGGTAATTTTTAGAGAAACCTCTGTTTCATCATCAGTCCTTAAATTCACAATCAAAACAACTGCGGCAAAGAAGTGCAGTGTGTGCGAGCGCGCGCACACAAAATCTAACTGGATTAGATCATTGTACGGTACTGCTTTGATAAGCAGCATATTTTTTCGTAATGTGAAACCTCGTGTTAATTAGTACCTGGTAATTGTATGCTCTTCAAGTCTATCCCAGCGCAGATGATGAACCCTGCGATTATGCGCAAGCCTAAGCTACGATACAAATCATTTCAGCATTTATACCTGAAGGATATGATAAATGTTTTTGTGATAGAGATGCACACTTTTTTTGATACTAAAACACATTTTGAACGGAACATTTTAAAGAAAATCTCTCTTAAATCGTTGATGAAACAGTTAGTCTTCTGCAAATATAAATATTCATAGTCTTGCTAAATAATTTAGTGGACTTCAGCGTGGACAAATTTCTAAGAGAGAGAGCGGATCATGGAATGCATCATGGAATTCAATCTACTTAGTGTATCAATATTCGAAAAAATTAGCATGGTTTTAGAGGTTCTTCAACTAGAAGTAAACCTTTTACCTTACAGGGAGAAAGAGGCTTTCCGCATAAACCTTTGTTTCCAGAATAGGAACTCTGGGGAAAGTCAGTTAATGGTTTACCTGCAGGAATCTCCCCTGCAAGAAGATTATCTGATAAATCCAGTTCCTTCAGCCGTTTCAGCTTCAGAAACCCAACTGGTATTCTGCCAGTGAAGTGGTTTTTCTGCAGCTTCAGCTTCTCTAAGGAGCTAACATTTGCTAAAGCCTCCGGCAAGTTGAAACCTAACTTGTTACAGCTCAAATCCAATGTTTGCAATGATTTCAATCTCCCTATAGTTGTGGTTACACGCCCTCCAAGAAAATTATGGGACAAGTTGAGGTACTGAATCCCGGTTTGCGAGCCCACTCCAGCTTGTGCAATACCAGTAGAGAAATTGTTATCGGAGAGATCAATATATGTCAATGAACCATCAGAAAAGGCATTTCCTATCTGAAAAACATTATTTATTGGGCCTGTTAGCTTGTTTGAATGGAGATCAAGCACACCCAAATACTGCAAATTTCTAACTGAAACAGGGATCCTTGAAACAAGTGAGTTCCTTGAAAAGTTTAATTTGTAGAGCTGAGTAAGGCGCCCCAGCCATGCCGGCAAGCTTCCAGTGAGATGGTTAGAGGACAAGTCCAGCTCCTGTATTGGACTGGGAGTCGCTTGCAAGAAGTCTGGAATTTCGCCTTGGATTCCACATCTAGCACAGTATATCCGGGAAAGGGATGGCAATTCAGCTAGCCACTGTGGGAAGGAGATGAGGTTAAGATGATTGAATGACAAATCTAGTGTTTGAAGATTTTCAAGGGAAGACAACTCATGAGGCAGTGGTCCTTGAATCTGATTATGAGATACATTGAACATGATGAGTTGAGAGAGTTGACCTACTGATTCTGGTATTTGGCCAGATAATAGATTGCCAGAGAGATACAATTCTTTCAAAGCTGAAAGATTACCCAAACTAGAGGGAATCACCCCCTCAAACTTGTTATTTGCCAGGGAAACTCTCTGAAGAGAAACCATATTTCCAAAACTGGCTGGTATCCTTCCAGTTAGATGGTTATCATCCAGTCTAAGAAAGCCAAGTGAAGACAGTTGGCCAAAACTTGATGGAAATGGGATCTCACCCTCTAGATGATTGGTATCCAAGTACAACTCTGAGATGGAATTTAAGTTTGCTAATGAAAGTGGAATTTTACCTGTTAAGAGATTTTCCGAAAGATCGAGTTTTTCCAATACCTGCATTTCACCAATCCTTTGTGGTATATGACCAGTCAGAATATTGCTATGAAGATCCATCTGTACAATATTCGTCAAATTCGTGAATGAATCAGGTATCGTACCAGCTAGTTCATTTGAATATAGAAGTAGCTGGTTAAGGTTTTTAAGGTTACCCATGGTTGATGGGAGAGAGCCAGACAATCTATTCTCATACAGGTGAAGTTCTTCAAGTTTTGACAGCTTACCGATACTACCAGGCACTGGGCCGATGAGCTTGTTTCCATATAGATAAAGCTTTCTGAGATTTGGGAGGCGCAAACCAATTGATGGTGGGATTCTGCCAGCAAGACCTATCAGACCACCAAGATCAATGACTTGGAGACAGCTCACGAGTGTTATTGAAGGAGACAGCAACCCTCTCATCTGAGATTGGAAGACGAAATCATTTGTGGAAATGAATCCTGGAAGACGGATTTCAGTCACCCTGCCTGTTGTTTCGTCGCAGGTAATGCCTTCCCAGCTGCAGCAACCATGACCAACCCACTTTGCCAGCCGGCTAGAAGTATCGACGTGGATTCCAGCCTTGAAACTAGTTAGACCTTTCAGGTCATTGGGGTGGCATACTTGGTGACCATCTTGCTTTCCCTTTCCAACTGTTATGATGGTGAACACAAAAATCAGCCATAACAGCCAAGAAGCCATTTTGTCTGGACTGATACCTGAGAACAAGTTATTTTTGGGGAAGTGGAAGAATGAGCTGGGTTTGCAGGAAATGAACTTTCCTTGACAATGGGTACAAGGACTAGAACTTGGAAGAAGAGTCAAGTAGAGCGGGTCGAAGATCTCTGTTTTGCCTTTTACTTTTGTCTTCTTTTCCCTTTACAGATTGTAATGCTGAAAAGCAGAAAAGTGTTAAATTATGATGTCCATGGTTTCGGTGAAAGGAGTCAATCAGAATCAGGATTTTACGTATTACAATATTATTCAAGGTTTTGAAATGATTAAACTAATATTATGCAGTTTAACTCCTTCCTGATCTTCAAAAAATTCCAAAACATGTCTCCGAAGGACACGCTACTGAGATGAAGCAGTTGTATACTAAGACTTCTATTTAAATATTGCACCTCAAAATCAATCCACTGCCTCCCATGTTGCTCCAGCGACCCACGAGTTGACCTCATGACATGGCAACCGTGGATTGACTCAAACTCCTTTTCAAGTTAGATTTTCTAGTTATGTCTAACAACCATGCTTCGATGCGGGTTTTTCTAATTTCCATGTTATTAGATTACATGAGATAATAGGCTAGTGATTTGCTGTAGGTTGGACCGAATCTTTTTTAATAAAAAACAAATATGCATGTGTTGCTAATATAGTTTTTAGTTGCAAGAAAATAGATTATTAAAAAAATATTTTATTATTAAAAAAACTAAGGGTGCTTAATAATTCATTATGGAGGTAGACTTATTGTACTCCAGGTTGCTACAGTGTAATAATGATTTTAACTTTCATGTTACAAGCCAGTGAAGCACATAATAGAGGGAGGGGGGTTAAATCGGTCATCTCATTTTTTTCTTGGCATAATAAAAAACTATATTACCTTTAAAAAAATTGTTGAATGTCGAGGAGCTACTTAGTCTTTCTATTTTTTTTAAAAACCGTAAAATGATTCAATTGACTCTAATAGCAAAAATCCTAAACATATTATTAAGGGTTTTTTTTTTTTTT
>Ga0325405_1001873_pt1 | contig 21616 bp, 17 predicted proteins | sample PopdelMetagenome_21_FD_205663 | JGI IMG/M metagenome (GOLD analysis project Ga0325405, IMG submission 205663) | Populus deltoides microbial communities from Bellville, Georgia, United States - Xylem-Control-R2 | ecosystem: Host-associated > Plants > Phyllosphere > Stem > Wood/Secondary xylem...
TTGTTGTTGTTGTTTTTTTATGTTATTTATTTGTTACAAATTTGTTTAAGTTGATTTTCTTCTTCTTTTTTTCTAAGCAACTTAGTTTTGAGTATCATGGAGTGTTGATTTATATTAATTTAATTATTTTCTAGTTTTATTAAATAGATTTTTTAAAAAATATTTTTAAATAATCATCAACAGAATTGCATAGGGTATTTTTATCAGTTATATGACAAGTTTTCGGAGAAAAATACCGACGATGAAGCGGATTATTTTTTTTACCGTGCTTTTTCTAACAATAAATTTATAGATAATAATATTTTTTTATTACTAATAAATTTATCAATAAATAAAAAATTACCGACAAAATATTCATCAGAGCATTCTCGAATGTGATTTCGTTGATAAAATGGTATTAATCGATGAAAATTCATTTTCTCACTTTGTAAATATATCTTCCCAGCAGGATGTTATTTAATTAATTAATCAAGGAGCTTAAATCTTGATAATAACATGACAAGTGTTAATCACTGTATTGTTCTTGAGGAAATATCTCGAGGATCTTTCTATCATTGAAGGGGAAAGGGAAAGGAGTCATTTCATATGTCATGCTGGCATGGTTGGATATATATAGAAGAGAAGATGATGATGAGAGAGGAAAGGTGGCGATGACTATAGAAATTGAGGGCGCATGCAACAACCCTCATTATTTTGTCCACGCAACCTGCCCTCTTCATTATTCAAAATCTCGAATTAATTCTTTTGTCCAGCTTCTAGATATTTTGCTGGATTCTGAAAAGGGTAGTACGTATAATTAACGGTGAGAAGGTTTCTGATTTTTCATATCATTTGTACTTTTCAAACACCCTAAAGTTTCTTTCTTGTAAAATATATTATGTGGAATATTTCATGCAAAACAGATAATTTTTAAAAAAAATTAATTTAATCCAATAATTTTAATTTTTAGATGAATTTTTAAAATATAATTTATATTATTTTTTAACACATCATCTCAAGTGAAAGCTTTTTAAGCTTGAAGCCTGCACAACCTCATACTACTATACATTATCAATTAGATTTTTAATTAGAAGAGAGATTAAGGGTGATAAGAGTCAAACTCGTGACTCTTTGTTCATTAAAGCTTTGATACCATGTTAAATAATCAATTCAACCAAATAGCTAAAGTTGTTAAGTCAAACCTCAATATATAATTTATATTATTCTCTAACACTCTTAATATCTAATAAATTTATTTATTAATGTATTAATTTTCCTCATTTAATTAAAAATGTACAAATACTTTTTAAAAAATCAATACTATTTTTATAATTTCACTTAATCATCAAAAAAGCATAGTTGAATTCAGGATTACAAATATCAACACATTTTATGGAACACATATGTTATAATTATCATGTCTACACTTGATTTGATGGTGGTGTATAATACAAAATTTTACTATACATATTAATTAAATCATCTATAGTTGAATATGTTTAGTAGTGGGAAAAGTTTTTACTATATGTATTAATAATTAAACCATCGTAATTAATTAAAATGTTCCTAAGTAATTTTGTGATATTAATCACATGAAATTATTGGACAATAAAAATTAGCTCGTCACTTTATAATTTTACTATCTTGTTATTACTAACGGTTAAGAAATATAGAGTTATTTGTTTTATTGTTTATTAAGGATGGAATAGTCTTTTTATTTTCTTTGTTTACTCTATATATAGTCTCTTTGTATTTAGGTTAATCTGATTCCTTTTGAGTATTTGATTACATTATGCAGTATCAATGAAACCCTAGCTTCCTTCTTTTTATATTTTTTTATTTCTTTGAATTGTTTAATATGGTATCAGAACCAAATTTCATGGGACGAGACTTAATCTCAAACACAACTTTTATGGATTCAATTATGTGATTGTACAATTTTTTTATTCTTTTTGAGTGACCGTACAATTTCAAGAGGGTATTCGTTCAATTTCTACAATCTGGTATTTTATTTTCCTTTCTTTTGCATTCTGGTTTTTGTTTGTTTGTTGATTATGGCTATTGAAAGAGACGATTCGTTTCAGTTTGTGAGTGTGAGGTTAGATTGAAAGAATTATTTGTATTGGAGTTATGTGATGAGAAATTTTTATAAGGGTAAAAAGATGTAGGGATATGTTAGTGAAACTTCTATGAAATCTAGGAATATTGATGAGGGTTATACTGTTTCGATAGATGCCTACGAGTCAAACAATGCAAAAAATATTACTTGGATTAATAATTCTGTTAAGCATTTTATAGGTATACAGTTAGCAAAGTATGAGACATTAAAAGAGGTTTGAGATCATCTGCAAAGGTTATTCACTCAATTAAAAATTTTCAAAGCACTATCAATTAGAAAATGACATATGAGCTCTTTACAAGAAGAATATGAGTATTCAGGAGTTTTATTCTGTTATGACAAATCTTCAGGATTAATTGGCTCTTACAAAATCAGTAGAATTAAAGGCATGTGATGCCTATATTGCTCAGCATCGATTGGTACAATTTTTAATGGCACTTCACAATGAGTTTAAAAGACTTAAAGGTTTAATTTTGCATCATTCTCCATTTCTTTCTATCGACTCAGTTGTTAGTGAGTTATTGGCTGAAGAAATACGTCTTCAATCTTATTTTGAAAAGGGAATTATTTCAACTTTTAATCCTTATTTGCTAGCAATATCTTTTAAACCACTCTCTAATAATCAGAATAAGCCTTACATCAGTGATGCCTTTGACGAGTGTAGTTTCTATAAGTAGAAGAGTCATTGGAAAACTCATTGACCTAAGATGAGATAACAAAATAAATCTTAGCAGCAATCTCAAGCTTAAAAGCTTGGAAGCCAGTCACAATCTAATGCTCATAGGCCACCTCAGGGTTACAAACCACCATAGTTTAATACTGCAACAATAGTTTCATCAGGTCCTTTCACTAATTTTAATACTATGGTTGAGCAATTTTAGAAGTTACTCTCCTTACATCCACAAGTTATATCTGCTTCTTCTTCTATAGGTTACTTACCTTATAGTTCTTCAGGTATGTCAAATTTTGAATGAGTATTAGATTCTGATGCTTCATATCATATGTCTTCAGATTCTTCATCTTTTGCTTTTGTGTCTCATTCGTATTCTATTCCTATCATGACTACTAATGGCACTCCTATGTCTTTAGCAGGTGTTGGTTATGTTGTTACACCTTACTTGTTTCTCCCTAATGTTTATTTTATTCTCAAACTCACATTGAATTAATCTTGCTTATATTGGTTAATATTACGATTCTAGTAATTATTTAGTTATCTTTTCCTTTATTTTTTTTATTGTGTATAGGATCTATAGTCTCAAAAACCGATTAGAACATGTTCTAGAAAGAGGGGACTATATATTTTAAATGAGTTAAAAGTGTTAGTTGTTGCGGCTATTAGTGTTGATTTATCTTTTTTTCGTTTGAGTCTTTTGTCTTCTAGTTTTTATTTATGACATTTTCTTCTAGGTTATGTTTCGTTTTCTTGTTTGAGATTTTTGGCATCCACATGAGCTTTAAAAAATTTGTATACTTATGATATTTCTTATTGTAGTGGATGTAAACTGACAATTTTTTTTTGCTTTACCTTTTAATCAAAGTATTTCTATTTCTTCTTCTTTATGTGATTTCATTCATTCTGATGTATTAAGACTTTCTTATGCTGCCATAAAAAGAGGGTCTCGATATTATGTTTTTATTTATTTATTTATTTATTGATGATCATACTTGTTATTCTGGTATAGTGTTGTTGGTTGTGTTTTGGTGTATAAGATCAAGACTAATTTTGATGGATCTATTAAGTGATATAAAACTAGGTTGGTTGTAAAAGAACTCTCAATAGTATGATATGAGTTATAAGAAGACATTTGCTCTTGTTGCAACAATAATAACTATTCGTACTCTCATTGCAGTTGTTTCGATTTGTCAATGACATATATCTTAACTTGATGTTAAAAATTTCTTCTTAAATGGAGATCTTTAAGAAAAAGTTTATATGATGCTCCTTTTTGGTGTTTTACATGATTCTGGGTATGTTTGCAAGCTCAATAAAGAGTTATATATTCTCAAAAAAACACCTTATGCTTGGTTTAACAACTATTCGTACTCTCATTGCAGTAACTTCAGTTCGTCAGTGATATATCTCTTAACTTAATGTTAAAAATTTCTTCTTAAATAAAGATCTTTAAAAAGAAATTTATATAGCGTCCCCTCTTGGTGTTTTACATGATTCTGGGTATGTTTGCAAGCTCAATGAAGAGTTATATATTCTCAAACAAACACCTTATGCTTGGTTTAACAACTATTTGTACTCTCATTGCAATAGCTTCGGTTCGTCAATGACATATCTCTTAACTTCTTGTTAAAATTTCTTCTTAAATGGAGATCTTCAAGAATAATTTTATATGGTGCCCTCTTTTGGTGTTATACATGATTCTGGGTATGTTTACAAGCTCAATAAAGAGTTATATATTCTCAAACAAACACCTTATGCTTGGTTTAAAAAATTTTCTATTGTGATCTTTTCCCTTAAATTTGTTTATAGTAGTCAAAATTTTGCTCTTTTTGTTAAGTACACTGATTCAGGTTGTATCATTCTATCTTTCTATGTTGATGACATGATTATTACTAGTAATGATATTAATGGTATTTCAGTTTTGAAGATATAGTTAGCTAGACAGTTTGGAATGAATAATTTAGGTTCTTTATGATATTTCTTAGGTATTGAGGTAGGCTACTCACTTAAAGATTATCTTCTTTAATAGTCGAGATATGTTGCAGATATTTTTGAGCGGACTAGACTTACTAATAATAAGACTATAGGTACTCCCATTGAGGTTAACATAAAGTATTCACATTCTGATGGTTTATTTTTGTCAGATCCTACTTTATGTCATACTATTGTTGGGAGGTTGATATATCTCACTATTACTCGTTCAAATATTGCATATGTTGTTAGTTAGTTTGTTGCTTCTCCTACTACTATTCATTAGATAGGTGGTCTTCATATTTTGTGATATCTTTGGGGTACAATCTTTCAAAGTCTTCTACTTCCATCCACCTCTTGCTTGGAGTTGTGTGCATACTCTTATGATGATCATGACAGTGATCCTATAGATCGCAAGTTTATTACTAATTTCTGTATCTTTTTGGATGATTCTTTTATTTCTTGAAAGAGCATGAAATAATATATTATTTCTCAATCTTCAACCGAAGTAGAATATCATGCTATGACAACTACTACCAAAGAGATTGTTTGGTTACGTTGGTTACTTATAGATACAAGAGTTTCTCTTTCTCATCTCATTTCTATGTATTGTGATAACCAAAATTTTATTTAGATTGCTCAAAACTCAGTTTTTCATGAATAAACTAAGCATATTGAGATCGATTGTCCTCTTAATCGTCATCATCTCAAGCATAATACAATTACTTTACCTTTTGTTTCTTCTTCTTCTTTGCAGATTGCAGATTTCTTTACCAAGTGGTATTCTATTTTTCGCTTTCGTTTTCTAGTTGGCAAACTCTTGATACTTGTAGCTGCCGCATTGTGAGTTTGAGGGGAGATGTTAAGAAATATAAGGTTATTTAATTTTATTGTTTATTAAGGCTAGAATAATCTTTTATTTTTCTTTGTTTAGCCTATATATAATCTCTTTGTATTTCGATTAAACTGATTCCTTATGAGTTTTTGATTGCATTATGCGTATCAATGAAACTCTAGCTTTTTTTTTATTTTTATATATATTTTTATTTCTTTGGGTTTTTTAACACTAACTATACACAATATTCATGATAAAAAAAGTATCTTATTTAATCACACACAAAAAAAAAAGATACAATATATCCACTTTGTAACAAGGTAGCATCCAATGAGGTTCATGTGAGAAAAGGAGATTCATTAATCATGTTAGTCATAAGCACGGACTTCATTGTTCCATTATGATATATCTATGTTCAATTAACTTCGTTTATGAAGATGTTTCCAATTTTAATTTCCACATTTTTTTCTTCTTAAAACATGTGAACAAAATCTGCAACGAGCCATTATCGTTTTAATAGACTATTTATTAGTTATGTCAAGAAAATTTATTTAACTCCTGTATTTTCAATAATTACTTCTCAATCATATTAATTAATTAGTTGAAAGAAATAAAATTACAACGCCAACAAATACTAGTTCATTTAAAGAAAATATTTATTTTTATTATAAAACATGGTTTTAATTTTGAAGTGATTAAAATATCAGGTGCTACTATTTAATGTATTATATGTCTTATTTCACTAAGAAAATATGATGTAATTGACATTCTATCTTCATCGATTAGAATAAAATTTAGATTATTATATTATTGATATGATGTAATTAGACTTGTTTTTAATTTTAGTTTTTTTTTTAAATTCATTATGTTTCTACCTGATATTATCTAAATGACTATTTCATTAATAAATAAATCGATTATTATAACAAAAAAAACTAACTTTTTGTCACTAGCACATTAACTATCTTCAGAAACATTGCTAGACCGCCATTGTATGTATCCATTATCACTGCCATTAATTTCATCTTACTATTAACAATTTATTTTTACATTTTTATTAAAGATTTAATTGAAAGAAGATAAGGGTTTAAATAAAAACATAACTCCATTTAATTGAAAGAAGACTGACCTCACGGGTTGACTTCAGGCCTAGACTGGTTCGAGTTTAAAAAAAATAGAGGAAGATTGACTTGACCTGACTCGATAAAATACCCAAGTCAACCCGAGATAAGATTAAGGTAAAAAGCCAGTTGGCTTTTTTGAAAAGTGTTTTTAGTCAAAACAAAGTTGTTTTGATTATTTTTTATTTTTTCAGCCAACTAGGTTAAGATTCTTTACCTGTGACAAGAACCTTGTATCAGGTTAATTTTCGAGTTAGGTTTTAAAACTATGATAATAACCATTTTTATCTATATGTTGACTCTAGCCCACCTATATTGACTCTGGTCAACCTGTGTTGACCCTCCTGCCTTTGAGTTGGGCATTGCTCTAGTTGATCATCGAGTCGAGTTTTAAAATTATAATAACAACAACTTTTATCTTTCATTGACTTGTGTTGACCTTCTTGATCCGTGACCCGGGTCTTGCCTAGAGTTGACTCCTGAACCAAGTTTTAAAATCATGATAATAATCAATTTTATTTTCATATTAACTCGAGTCAATAATCAACCTCACTCGTGCCCCCAACTTTGCTGTAGGTCTACCCCAAATTGAGTTTTAAAATTATGATAATAACCATTTTTATTCTATACCTTATGTTTTGAAATTACAAAAATTAACTTAAAATTATCATAAAAATATATTTATTTTTATATCTTTGTCTCTATCTCTTCAATCAAACACATTTCTATTTCCACTATATTTATTTTTTATATCATAAAATAATAGCCAAACACTACCTTAATGATCTATGATATATCATTACATGATTTATCAATAAAAAAAACTTTTATACAAGTACCACCTACCACCACATTCATTGTTGCATTTATTATCCATACATGTACGTATAAACAGATACATAGATATGTCCTAAGTAACCATGCAAATTGCCTATGTGTAGCAATATCAACTTGCAATCATCCTCAAGTCATTTCTATTTGGGAAATTATTTCTTGTTAAATTGTATCAAGTTCCCACATATATAAAAGAAAATGGATTAGAGTAAACATCGTTACGAGAGAAGATAAAAAACGCGAGGCATTTTCATCCACCATGACGATCGATCAAGTCGGCGAAGCACACGCGTTGTCAGCAAGAGTACGTATTGCTTTCTCACACCTCCACCTCCATCTAGAGAGAGGAGGAGGTGATTAGGTAGTGTGTGGGGCTTTAAAGTGGAAAAAGCTTCAAAGTGGCAAAACCAAAGGGAGGAGTGGAAACAAAAGAAAAGAAAAACAAAGCAGCTCGCCAGCAGCTAAAGCAACAGCAAATAATCGGCACCAAGCACCAAAGCCATACAGCAATACAGCAACACAGCAACCATACAAGCTGGGAATTAAGAAAAAAAAATGAAGAAAATGATGATATTTGATTTGACGTGAGATGACAGGATATGTGAAAACAAAACCAAAAACAAAAAACATGCTCTGATATTCTGTCTGGTATTTGGGGTGTTCTCTTTTACTCCTCCTCCCTTCCTCAATCCCAATATTCCCCTCTGGCCCTCTCCTTTTTCACTTAAAAAAAAAAAAAAAACACTTCAGCTACAACTAGTAAGTAAGAGTCTCTCTTCGCTTCTTTTTAACTCTCATGCCTCACATGTTGTAGACCTAAGAAAATACTTGTCCACTGCGCATAATACCAAGAAAGAAACAAAGGTGTTATTTTTTAACAAAGGGAGATAAAATCCCTGGACTGGTTGTTATTCTATATTCTTAACAACTCAAACCTGATTGTTCTTAAGCATGAGAAACCTTAAGATCGTCCTGCTGGTGTTCGGCCTTTAAGCCAACTAGTACAGTCCGATCTGCGCCGAAGTTTCGCCAAACGGTAATTCTTTCGTTCGTAACCCTCATGTATGTATTTATCTATCTGGGATGAAGCTTTGGGAATGTTTCTTTTCTTTTTCTTAGTACGTTTTGTTGATTTCTTCGATTCTTGTTCATTTTTGTTGTTTGAATGGTAGAAGGGATGATGGGTGTAAGCTCGACGTGTAAGGATGGAAGTACTAGGATAGCAATGGACAACGGAAAGTACGTAAGGTACACACCAGAGCAAGTAGAAGCACTAGAAAGGCTTTACCATGAATGTCCTAAACCAACTTCTACGCGTCGCCAACAGTTGATCAGGGAATGCCCTATTCTTTCTCACATCGAGCCTAAGCAAATCAAAGTCTGGTTCCAAAATCGAAGGTAAAATCCTCTTAGTTACACATAATATTAGACCAAAAGTTAAATGATCTTACTGTTCAAGATTTAGTTTTTTTTTTGGCCTTCGATTCCTTACAATTTTTTTTTCTTTTTGTGTTTAATCTGTACAGATGTAGAGAGAAGCAGAGGAAAGAGGCATCGCGGCTGCAAGCTGTGAATAGGAAATTGACAGCAATGAATAAGTTGTTAATGGAGGAGAACGATAGGTTGCAAAAGCAGGTGTCACAGCTGGTGTATGAGAATAGTTACTTCCGCCAGCAGACACAAAATGTAAAGATCTCCCCCTTTTCTTTTTTAATTTGTTTTGATTTACTTAAATTATGAGAGAAACTAGGATGAAAAAAAAAAAAAAATGAAATTCAGAACCAATATGGTTCTTTGTTGGGCTAAGAATTTTCTTTCCATGTTGAATTCAAGTTGATTTGAGTGCTGTTAGGCCAACATATGATTAGCAATTTCTTTTCATTCCTTAATTCTGTTTGTTGGCTAATTAAATTAGATAACTTTAAGTTTTCGTGGTAATTAGCTGTTACTGAATCTTGGTATATAAAAAAATATTTTTTTGTGTCAAATTTTGTTTGGTGGTTTCTTGAGTTTAATTTGTTGTTTTGCAGGCTACAACCCTTGCTACCACAGACACAAGTTGTGAATCCGTGGTGACCAGTGGTCAGCACCACTTGACTCCTCAGCATCCACCAAGGGATGCCAGCCCTGCAGGGTTAGTGGAATATTTGCAGCTTGTTCATGTTGGGTTATTTTCTGGCCTCGTTTTCTACAATTCCTTTGTTGTATTCTACAAAGTGGCTTAAGAGGTTGTGTTTGTATGTTTTCTAGACTTTTGTCCATTGCGGAGGAGAATTTAGCACAGTTTCTTTCGAAGGCCACAGGAACTGCCGTCGAGTGGGTCCAAATGCCTGGGATGAAGGTTACTGCTTACTTTACCATCATTATTTACTTTGTTAATCCCATTCCTTCTTTCTTAGACACTGTTTCGATAAATTAAATAGAATCACTATAATCTTGCCATGCTTCTAAGCAACACCTAGATCTCATCACGCAAATACCTGTGATGCCACTATCCCATTTTTTTTTTGTACATGCCAACATGTCCCCTTTTTTTCTGTTGACATGCTTCTCTTCTATCGAAGAAGGTAAGAGAATGTTTAATAAACTAAGTTAGGAAATAAAAAGGAGTTCACAAAGCAATATGACCAATGGATGCATAAAATATTTCACGCCTTCCTGTTAAACCAATAATTTAGTTTATAATATGTTGACAAGGTAAGTTGCTAAAGCAAAAAGGCAGAAATGAGCTTTTCTTTCATTTGAAGCATTATCCAGACATTGTTTCCTGACACATGAGATTCTTCCCCATCTTGATATTTTTAGTCCCATGCTATCATGTTGCTTGGCAGCAGAACTTGTGCCATAATTAACATTTATTTTAATGTAACAATTAACTGATAATTTTTTTTTTCTTAAACTTGGGATGGGTCCAAAGTCTTGTTTCTGGTGTTTAATATCCCTTTAATTTTGTGTATCTGTGCAGCCTGGTCCGGATTCCATTGGAATCGTTGCTATTTCTCATGGTTGCACTGGTGTGGCAGCACGTGCATGCGGCCTTGTGGGTCTAGAACCGACAAGAGTATGTCCTTCCTCTGCTTGGTGTAAAGAGTACAATCCTTGGTTGTGAATTAGTGAAGGATTAATTTTTTCCTGTGTAGGTTGCTGAAATCCTTAAGGATCGGCCATCATGGTTTCGTGATTGCCGAGCTGTGGATGTTATCAATGCGATGTCCACTGCAAATGGTGGAACTATTGAACTGCTTTATATGCAGGTATGGAACTCACTGTTTCACTCCAGTTATTTCTGGCTTAGTATTGTTATTGAATCTTCTCACTTGTGAGCTTTGTGTTGGTTCAGCTCTATGCGCCTACAACTTTGGCACCAGCTCGTGACTTCTTGTTACTGCGCTACACATCTGTTTTGGAGGATGGTAGTCTTGTGGTATGTGACAAAATGTCAAATTTTTATGACTATAGTCTCTCTCTCTCTCTCTCGATACGGTGCCAATTTAATTGTGCTGCTTACTAGGTCTGTGAGAGATCACTAAACAACACTCAAAATGGTCCAAGTATGCCACCCACTCAGCATTTTGTGAGAGCAGAAATGTTGCCTAGCGGGTATCTTATCAGACCATGTGAAGGAGGTGGATCAATTATTCATATAGTTGATCATATGGACTTGGAGGTATGCAAATCTTGTCACTTTGTATAATGAGTGTACCTGTTCCCTTGCTATTCGAATTAAATCATTACCTTCATGCAGCCCTGGAGTGTTCCTGAAGTGTTGCGCCCACTTTATGAGTCATCGACGTTGCTTGCCCAGAAGACAACAATGGCGGTAAGACTTTCTCTATTCAAGATATTGTCACTTCATGTTCTTCTGTTGCATTTCTCTATGCGAAACATATCATGCTATGATTTCTAGCTTGATGGTTTCTCTGCACTAAACGAAGGATAGTGTAATTTTGATGGACATCAACTTTCTATTTATCCAAGGAATCTGATATAACCATGGCATTTTATGCAGGCTTTACGCCATTTGAGGCAGATTTCTCAAGAAATTTCCCAGCCAAATGTCACTGGTTGGGGAAGAAGACCTGCAGCTCTACGTGCACTAAGTCAAAGACTGAGCAAGTATATAGCGGTTACTCTTTGGACTAAACTTGTAAGTATTATCATCAACACATCAGGGTCTTAACACATCCTATTTTACAGGGGCTTCAATGAAGCTGTTAATGGATTTGCTGATGAGGGATGGTCTCTGTTGGAAAGTGATGGCATTGATGATGTAACAGTTCTTGTAAACTCTTCTCCTACCAAAACGATGGGAGTAAATTTTTCGTATGACAATGGATTTCCATCCATGAACAATGCAGTGCTTTGTGCAAAAGCATCCATGTTATTACAGGTAAGTTCAGTGCTTGTGTTCAATGACAGCAGGATATCTGCAGAATTTGAAAATGATACTTCTACAAACATTAGATGCTGAATGTATATATTTGTCAGTATGTAAATCAAGGAGTTGCAACTTTGTCGGCTGAAACATCCTTCATGGTCAATAATCGTATTACTTTCTACCTTAAAAGAAACTAACTAGCAATTCAATGAAGTGATTTTCTTTTCTTTCTTTCTTTCTTTCTTTTTGTCATGTAGAACGTGCCTCCAGCAATACTTCTCAGATTCTTGCGTGAACATCGATCAGAATGGGCAGACAATGGAATTGATGCTTATGCAGCTTCGGCCATTAAAGCTGGTCCTTGCAGCTTGCCAGTGTCTCGAGCTGGAAATTTTGGGGGTCAAGTTATCCTCCCCCTGGCTCACACAATTGAGAATGAAGAGGCAAGTACTCCACTGTTTGATCATTTGGGTTTCAATATTTTCTCATTTTTGGTTCCATCCTCTGACAAAAGTCCTTGCAATTTGCTGTTTTCTAATGCCATGGCATAGCTGAATAATACTCTGTCCATTGCAGTTTATAGAGGTCATTAAACTTGAAAATATGGGCTATCGGGAGGACATGCTCATGCCGGGTGATGTTTTCCTGTTACAAGTAAATGTTACTTCATCTTGATTAATTTTCATTACTACAGATATTTCACTTTGTGTTTATATTAAGTTTTATCATTTTTTTTTAAGTTGCCAACACTTATTATAGCATCCACTCTTGCAAAAGAGTTAAGTTACCACGTTTGTTTTTATCCAAACAAAATGTACTTAAATTCGTTGTTGATTTCTAATGTTCATGGTTACCTTATTTCTTCAGCTTTGTAGTGGCGTGGATGAGAATGCTGTTGGCACTTGCGCAGAACTCATCTTTGCCCCAATTGATGCGTCTTTTTCTGATGATGCTCCTATTATTCCTTCTGGTTTCCGCATAATTCCTCTTGATTCTGGGATGGTGAGTGTTCATATAAGACAAGTGGAAATGATGTCTTGCTGTTTTTGACATGTTATTAGTGTTCTTGTTGATCTATTAAAAACTGCTGCTTGATGTCTGTTCCTACTTCTGACCTTTTTCCCATTCATGTGATGCAGGATGCGTCGAGTCCAAACCGCACACTTGACCTTGCATCTGCTCTGGAGGTTGGACCTGCTGGAAACAGAGCATCAGGTGATCTTTCAGGCCGCAGTGGGTGCACAAAATCAGTAATGACAATAGCATTCCAATTTGCATTTGAGATGCATCTTCAAGAGAATGTAGCATCCATGGCTCGGCAGTATGTTCGTAGTATCATAGCTTCTGTTCAGCGGGTAGCATTAGCGCTCTCCCCTTCTCATTTTGGTTCTCATGCTGGTTTTTGGCCACCACATGGAACCCCTGAAGCGCACACACTTGCTCGTTGGATATGCGAAAGCTACAGGTGTGGCACTTTGATCTTTGTCTTGGATCCTTGTATCTATATCTACTTATCCTAAACACTCGTATCGACTTAATTTGTTTTTCATTTCAATGATTTAGCCTAAAACTGTCTGATCTTATTTCCAGGATCTATCTAGGTGTGAAACTGCTTAAAAATGAAGGAAGTGATTCTATTCTTAAAACACTCTGGCATCACTCTGATGCACTAGTGTGCTGCTCTTTGAAGGTATTTCTAAAATACAGATACAATTTTATTCTCTACATCACAGTCTACTTTAAAATATTCTCTAATCATTGGGGACATTTATGTATTTCATTGTTGTTGTATGATGCACTATAGTTCGACAAGAGAATGGCACTGAAACAATATGCATAGTCCTGGACATAACCCTCCCTTTTTGTCTTAAAAATGACGAGATGCTTCATGTCCCTTCTAGGAACTAGCTTCTAAAATCTTCTCTTCCCATCAGCCTATTGCTTTGTGCTCTAGTGCAGATTTGACCTTTATTGTCTCCATATGAATCAATAATTGTTTATTTTCTAATCAAGGAACTTTATTCTTCTCCCTTTCCGCATTGCAGAACATAGATTTGCATTATTAAAATATGTTAACTTGATTAGTGCTCTGTGCAGACTCTGCCGGTTTTCACATTTTCAAATCAGGCTGGACTTGACATGCTTGAGACAACTTTGGTTGCTCTTCAAGACATCACTTTGGAAAAGATATTTGATGATAATGGAAGGAAAACATTGTGCTCAGAGTTCCCACAAATAATGCAGCAGGTACAATAACTATTAGAATGCACGTAAGGCAAGTTGGTAAGAAAAATTAACACAGAAGAATAAAGGATCGTCTAAACAGGAACTGGGGGGATGAATGGAAACACGAAAGGAAATTTATGTTCTAACTAGGATATAAATGCCTCCATCTCAGGTCCCTAGCATTTCCTGAGCTTCAATCTCTATATGTTCTCAATTTGTTTTGCTAGGTTAATGGCGCCAGTAAGAGTATGCCGAGAACCTTGGCGATGAGTATTTAGTGACCAAATGTTAAGTAAACATCTGGGAAACAATAGAACACATTTTTCTCAAGCTTTATGAGCTTATGCAATCGAAACAGGTTTCCTGATATTAAGGAATAATGTTTTCCCTTGAAAATTAACACGCAACCTTTAAAGCAAGTGAGAAACTGAATTGTCTTTTTAGGGCAAAACATACGGATCATAATTCCATGTGATACACAGTAAAGTTTTGGCTGATTTAGCATGAACATTCTCACTTGGATCCATTGAATGTAACCTCACCTTTTGATGGGCGTGCTTTAGCTTTATACAAACTAAAAATGTTGAACTAAAACTAAATTCCCTTACTGGCTGCCTTTGAAGGTCCCTTTTTTATTTAGAGTTATGTGCTATCAAAGTTGGTTCCTTTGATACTAGCTAGCAGCTAATACTTGTTTTCATGCAAGGTTGATCCACTAAAAGAAAAGTAACTGTTTTCCTCCATTTTATCAAGTATTGTTGTTAACTTGTTGCAAATTGCTGTCAGCAGGGTTTTATGTGCCTTCCAGGTGGTATTTGCCTGTCAAGTATGGGAAGGCCAGTCTCCTATGAGAGAGCAGTGGCATGGAAGGTATTGAACGAAGAAGAAAGCGCTCACTGCATTTGCTTCATGTTCATGAACTGGTCTTTTGTGTGACACTTTGGAGAAAACATAAATCCTGAAAGTAAACAGATTAGAACAAACTGAAACTGGTTCAGAAGCTTTGAAGTGCCTTGATACTGTAATGAGCATGATGCAGCAATGGCATCTGGGACCCCCTTTTTTGTTGCCCGTCTCTGTGTATGGCCCCTTTTTTTAATGTTGCTCCTCTTTGCATTCTGCTCCATACTTGATTTAAAAAGTCTAAGCTTATCTCTCCCACCAAACAAGGCAATCTGTCTACGCTAATGTCAAAGAAAGTCCCACCATTGCTTGTTGCACTTCTCTTTGTATTTCATCTTTCTATGTGAATTGAAATGATGCGTCGATGAAGAAATGTGCAGTGTATAACCTTAAAAACGACAGGTTACAAGGGAAAGTACTAGAACCACTTATCTCACAAGAAATATATAAACAAAGTGACAATAATAAATAAAATTAAAAATGAACAGGTAGCAACCGGAGAGTTATATAATTATTAATTTTAAAAATTATATTTTGATTATTAATTTTAAAATTTATAAAATTAATCGAGATGCACTTAAATTAACTCGAACACCTACATTAATAATAATAAAAAAAATCAACTGTGATATTAATAAAAAAAATCAACTATATATCACAGGATTTAAATATTTTAAATGGAAACAAAAACTATCAAATTTAACAAATATTGAAATCAAACTTCTTTCCCTTTTCCATTGAATACGGAATTGGACTAGCTAATAACACTAATTCCCTGTTTAATCCTAGAGAAAAAAAAAATAAAAAATTTCATGTGCTTGAACCCAAAAACAAAATAATGCATGCCACTAAGGTTATTCATGAAGAAATTTAACAGTTGAAAAGGACATGAGGCCAGAGCCCTCTTGGAAGCCTGTTTTTTGATGTCGGGGGAGAGGTTGGATTTGATTGATGACCATGCACTAGAATCTACGTGGCATGATGGCAATGAGATTTTATAAAGTTTGAGACAAAATCGTTGCTTTAATACTCAATTTGAATTTTATGATTGAGTAGATTCTGAGACAAATGATCAAGACATGTTAATTGAATTATTATGCATCTTACTTTCTGTGGCCATAGTTTCATTCCGTACATATTATCTCTTTTATTAGGAAAACTAGGGTAAAACTCCTTTATTGTTAATATATATTTTTTTCCTTTATATTTTTTTAATTCAATTTTCTAATTTTTTTTCTTTCTAGATTTTTTTAATTTTATCTTTTAATATTTTATTAATTTGAATTAGTCTTTATAATTTATTATAGTTTGCTTTGTTTGAGGTTATTACAGTTTCAAATAAATGTATTGACAATTGGTTGATGTTCAATTTTACGAGTGCTTATTTTTGTTATTATATCATTAAGTAAACTTAGTAGAGTCCATGATCCAAATCACGGGTTTGAAGGGTTAAGCCACGAAACCTGAACCAATCTAATATATCGTCGTCTCAATATTAAAATAAAAGATTTCATCTTGATTTTTTTTGAAAGACAAACCACACTATTTATCAGTTATCTAGGTTGTCTTTAGGCTTGACAAGTCAATTGGATTACATCGAGGTAAATCTCACGCAAGTTAATTTAAAACCGGAGCCAGGCAAGGAGTTAGGTTAAGATATTTCAATTTTATAAGCATTTATTTTTGTTATTATATCACATTGAAAAACTCTCATTCTGGTTAATTTTAAATCAAAACTAGGCAAAGAGTCAGGTTTAAACGTTGAACCATTGTGTTAGGGCCATATTTTTTCCTTTTTTCTTTTTTCTTTTTAAATTCCATTTGACGTTCCTGTTTCTATTCCTTGTATGTTAAGATGCACTTTACTAATCCTTTGAAACCACAAATTAGTAACCAAATAAATAAAAGTATGAAAAACTTAAATGGACAAGTTATTTGGTTATGAAGAGAAAATCTTTTAAAGAACTTTTGAAAAGATAAAAAAACCATCAAAGGGAGCCAAACCAAGGATATACAACTTTTACTAGTTTAGAAGATTACAAGAGGAGTATTTTTTACTACAAATCCTTTGTGACTATATTAACTTATTTGTCAAGACAAACACTCCATTTTGTTTACTATCGTAGTAGCTTGCTAGAATACTTGGCGATTTTCAAACTATTATCATCCTAAATAGCACATTCAGCTGCTAACAATTTACATAAGAGTCTGCAAGCTCTCCAACTCTATTGCGAATAATTCTCCATCATTATTTTCTTTACACTCCTCTCGTGTGTTAAGAGTATATGCTGTGAAACTCTGTATAACTCTTTAGCTGGTTTGACACTCTTGCTCCGCTGCAATTGCTTCTCTACACAGTGTTTCTCTTGCTCTATTTATGCTCTGGATTGTCCTTCCTTATATACATATCCATGTGATAATGATAAGAACATTTGATTAACATTATCTTTAATCTTCTTAGTTTGTTACGCTTTTAATAGACTGCTATTCGTGTTTTACAAAAACACTTTTATGATAATTATCTTTTGATAACTTGTATTTATCTTCTTTTGATAAAACCTATATGGACTTCCTAAATAATTTATCCAAACAAACTACATAATTACAGAATTTAATCAGGTTAAATCCTATAAGATAAACTTGACTAATTCTTTATATAATTTTGATAAACTACCAATCTAAACAAATAATCTTTAATAATGCAAATAGTCCTTCACTAATTAAAGCCAAATATTTTGAGATTTATAATCTCCCCTTTTGATTGATTTGTGAAAAAAAATATAATAACGATGAATTAACATGTAAGTAGTTTAGATAGTTTGATTATAAATATAATCTTCATTAAAGTATTGTAGCAAGCATAATTAAAATAATGTTATATAGCATGAAAATAATTAATAATATATATGCAATAGCATTCTATTAGTTCCTAACATGTTTCATGCAATTAGTTCATAACAAAGAACTTCACATGTTGCATCCTAATAGTTCTTAATTTGTTAAAAAATTATTATGCTTCAAATATTGTTATGCAACTACATGCATCAAGTATCATCATAGAGATTCATATGCTAACAAAATAACTTAATTATTACAGAATAAAATATTTAATATTCATTAATGATTACAAAATTAGTAAAATTTTAGAAACAATAATTTTTTTGATAAGGCTGCTGGCTTGGTTGCCTGTTTGCTTGATTGCTCTCCCTTGTATATACAACATTTTCTCCCTCTTGGTTTGGAATCAACCCTATTTCTCATCTTCACCAACAACATATTGATGCACCTGTTCGACATCTAAACAGAGTTGAATAAGTTTGTCATTAATTTGCATAATATCTTGTTGCATATCTATTAGCAACTTATCAATTGCATCAATCATTTGTTCCCACTTACCACTAAAACTATCAAACATGTTTAATAATACTTATAATTGTTTTATAACAACAAGGAGTAGGGGGTTGATTTGAGGAGTTTCGAGCTGAGAGGAGGTAGACTCTTTATGCCATGACCATGTTTTACGGATCACACCTTCAGATTTGATAAAAGTTATAACTGAGATCTTTCCATACACCTTGACTATTAACTCAATGTCATGTAGAGGTATTTTGACCATGATAGCTATCTTAGTTATCAAACCACCAAAAGGTAAACTCTTTTTTTTTTGGAGTAAGTTAAGATGTATATAAAGAAAAATATGAACAGGGATACGATGGGCATACCCCAAGAAACACAATGAATCCATTATTTAGATTCAAAAGTCATGAAGCTTATAAAATTAGGGCAAATAGACTATAAGAAAGCTCAAAAAGCTAGCATCAAATCAAAATGAAACAACATAAATAAATAAAGAAATTAAAACTGCCAAAGAGATTTGATTTCTATAGATATCTAGTACCAGAATTCTATGTCTAAAAGCCTTAATCTCAATAAGTTGAATGTCTCTTCCACCACATCATGCTATGATTGATAACGCTAACTAAAGACATGATTATTCCTCTAATTCCATATGAGGTAAATTATGATAGAGAGTGACAATCATGCTAGAAATGCTAGAATATGCTTAAAGTCCTTCCTCTCCTGAAATAGAAAGGAAGCCTACTAAAGAAAAGGGTGTCATGACATAGAAGGCTAAGGTAATAAAGTCTTGTATGAGATCTCTCTCCATACTGAAGCCGAGAAAGAGCACTCAAAAAATAGATGATCATGGGTCTCCATATATGAACGATATAAGATACATATCGTAGATGTGGGATATTCTTGGGCCTAGAATCTCTAAGTGCCTACCAAACTGAATCATTAGTGAACCTCCCCGTAGAATGACCTATCCAGATGTAGTGACCTGGAGAGCTAACCCCGGGGTGGAATTTAATGCAATCCGTTATCTACTGGAGGTCCTAACTACTTGAAAGAAAGTCCCAACCACCATCCTTAATATTGTATGTAACCTTTGCATCCTAAGACAATCTAGTAGATAATAGAGTCCTGAAAGGCAAAAGGTCACATAAACGATGTCTATTTGGCCATAGAGAAGATACTAAAGGTAGCCTAACATGCCAAAATGATCTACCTTTGAGTAGTACATCATGCATCCAAGTTGACCAAAATAAGGATTTGTCTAAAAATAACCTCCAAACATGCTTCAGGATAGCTGAAGTGTAATGACTTACCTTTCTTTTGATAAGACAATGTAGATTTATAAGTTTGTAAGGAACCTACCAATTATTCAACACGTATATTGTCTAGATCCTCGCTTCTTTTTATGGTTATTACCTTTGGCTAAAATCTTTCAGGCAAGGATTTTAGAATCTTCCATACAATTCACAAGTCCTCTATTTTTTTTTTCATATAAATTAAACTTGGAATTTACAGTATTGTTAAATTTTGCATAAAACTCATTAAAAGATTCATCTTCCAACATTTTTATCTCCTCAAATCTTGAGGTTGACATTTGGAATTTTTCACTATCTTGCTTCCCTTGTAAGTAACTTAAAAAATATCCCATGCTTTCTTAGTTATGTTACACATATAGATTCTTTTAAATTCACCAAGAGACATTTTCATGAATATAACATTCAGGCCTTTATTATTCCAATTACCATCAATGGATTTGTCTATGCTCCAGTTGCTAAAAAGTGTTTTAGGCATGGTTCATCCATGCTTAACTAAGTGCCAGACTTTCTCATCTAGTGATTTGAAGAAAGGTTTCATCCTCACTTTCTAGTAGACATAATTCTCACCATTAAGTTATAGTGGTGAAGTTAGTGTTAACATGTTGAACAAGGAAAATACATCTCACTCTAAATTGAGTGACCTTGCTCTAATACCACTTGATAGTCATTTTTTTCTCTTTATATGTTAAGAAGCACTTCGTTAACACTTTATAACCACTAATCAATAACCAAATAAATATAGGTATGAAAAACTTAAATGAACAAGTTAGTTAGTTACGAAGGGAAAACCTTATGAAGAACTTTTCAAGAGATAAGAAACCCTTCGGAGCAACTAAAATCAGGATAAATAACTTTTACTAGTTTAGAAGATTACAAGAGTATGTTTTTTTTACTGCAAATCATTTGTAACTATACTACTTTACTTGTCAATATAAACACTATGTTTTGTCTTCTACCGTAGTAGCTTGCCAAAACACCTGGCAATCTTTAAATTGTTCTCATTGAGCATTTTCTTTGCACTTCACTCGTGTTTCAAGAATATATGCTGCAAAACTCTACGTGACTCCTTAGCTGATTGGGCACTCTTACTCCGCTGCTAGTGCCACTCCACCTAGTGCTATTCTCTCTTTATTTATGCTTTAAATTGTCCTTGTTTATATACTTATATGTGTGATAAGAATAAGAACCTTTTAGAAGCATTATCTTCAAGCTTCCTAGTCTTTCTTTTACGTTCTTAACAGATTTTTATTCATGTTTCATAAAACACTTCTCTAACAGTTATATTTGGATAACTTGTATTTATCTTCTTTTAATGAAACCTATTTGAACTTCCTAAATAATTTATCGAAATAAACTATATAATTACAAAAATAACCATGCTATATCCTACAAGATAAAGTTGATTAATTCTTTATCTAATTTGGATACACTATCAATCTAAATAAATTCATCTTTAATAACACAAATAGCTCTTCACTAATCAAAGCTAAATATTAACATTTACACCATCTTCCTTTTTTCTTTCTTTCGATTGAATCCTTATGGCTTTGTTTTTCCAATTTTATCCTTTAACATTTGGGTGATTTTGAGTTGGTCACCATAATTTATTTCAGTTTGTTTTCTATGAATTTATTGCAGTATCAAACAAACATCATGGTATTTGATTGATGCTTAATTTCATGAGTGTTTACTTTTTTTTATTATATCAACAAGTTAAAAATAGTTCTTAAAAGTAATGTTGTTAAATCCAATGGAGTCCATGATCCATGTCGCGGGTTTGGTGGGTTAAGCCATGAAGCCCTAGTTAATCCAACTCGTTGCCGTTTTAATATTAAAAACATATGTCATCTTGAAAATTTTTAAAGTCAAACCATAATTTTTACCGATAATTCAGGTTATTTTTT
>Ga0325405_1001876_pt1 | contig 21600 bp, 15 predicted proteins | sample PopdelMetagenome_21_FD_205663 | JGI IMG/M metagenome (GOLD analysis project Ga0325405, IMG submission 205663) | Populus deltoides microbial communities from Bellville, Georgia, United States - Xylem-Control-R2 | ecosystem: Host-associated > Plants > Phyllosphere > Stem > Wood/Secondary xylem...
CAGCAAAGGAGGAGGATAAAAATAGTAGAAAATAGTTGAAATAAGGTTCAAAAAACATTTCTTTATTCTCTACTTTTGTCAATCTTCCAGCAACCATGAGCTAAATTCTTGTATTCGATTTAAAAGAGGTACATACCATCTCCAGCATATGGGGCCTAAAAATGAGTAACAACAATTCTAAATATAATATTAAAATTAAATTTATCATTTTGATCTGATACTTACCTTTCATCTCTAGTATATGTAGACTATATGTATTTAAATAAAGAAGCTCGAAGGACGACTTCTCTTTACCACACATCAATGTCCTCATTGATAATATGCTCATTCGGGGTAAAATCCAAAAAGTTGCTAGGATTTGTCTTGAGTAGCCAAGATATTGAAGTCGACCTTGATAAAGGAAAAACAATTTAGGCCATGTCAGCTCCTAAAATATATATAAAAAAAAAAGTAAGAGGGTTTTGGATTGTTTGAATTACATTGCTCAGTTTATATCTCAAATGACAATAACTTGTGAGCCAATCTTTCTACTCCTTCAAAACAAAAATCTTGGTGTATGGAATAAGGAATGCCAAGAAATGTTCGATAAAATCAAGCAGTATTTGTAAAATCCATCTTTTTTGGTACCTCTCATGCCTGGTAGACAGTTGATTCTATATTTAACAACAGCCAAAAAAGAAATAGGATGTGTACTCGGGCAACATGATGAGTCTGGTAGAAAAGAGAGAGCAATCTATTATCTAAATAACAAGTTCATGGATTGTGAGTGCCATATAAATAATGGTAGAGAAGCTTTGTTGTGCACTTGTATCGGCTGCAAAACGACTTCGATAGTATAGGTTGTATTACACTATATGGGTAATTTCAAAATTGAATCCTTTTAGATATATCTTTGTAAAGCCTTATTTATTAAGAAAAATTGCAAGAATGAAAGTGGTATTAGTTGAGTATGACATAATATACATGACAAGAAAATGTGTGAAAGTGTTATTGCTGATCATTTGGCAAACAATGCAATTGAAGATTATGAGCATTTGAATTTTGATTTCCCAAATGAAGATGTGTTGGTAGTAGAAAAAAAAAGAACTAGACTAGTGGATAATGTATTTTGACGGAGCAGTAAAAGTATATGGCAATGAGGCAAAAACAATGATAATTTTACCTAACAGAAAACAATAACCTGTTTCGATCAAGCTGTAGTTTGAGTACATCAATAATACAGCTCAGTATGAAGCTTGCATCATTAGAATAGAAACTATATTAGAATTAAAGATAAAGAAACTTGATGTTTATGGCAACTCAATATTGATAATCTACTAAGTAAAAGGGGAATGGAAAATAAAAGATGAGAAGTTGAGGCCATGTTAAAAATATTTGTCCAAATTAGAAAAAGAATTTAACGAGATAAAATTCACTCATATAGAAAGAAAAAAAAAACAATTTGCTAATGCTTTGGCCACTTTAGCTTTCATGACAAAAAATGATTATGGAATAGAGTGCAACTTATAAATATTGAAGTAAAAAATTCTCTGGCTCACTACTACTTAGTTGAATGAGAAATGGAAAGGAATTCATGGTATTATGATATCAAACAGTTTTACCAATACCAAACGTATCCTCTAAGGGCATCCAATATAAATATGAAATCCTTGCAAAGGTTAGTCATGGACTATAACCTCGATGCTGAAATGTTATACAAGAGGTTGTCCAATGGAACATTGTTGAGATGTTTAGCTGGGACAAAAGCAAAAAAAATAGCTCTCCAAAAAGTTCACAAAGGGATTTGTGAAACTCATACTAGTGGACATATGATGACTATGCAAATACAGAGGTTGGCGTATTTTTGGATGACAATGGAAAAGGATAACATAGAATACATCATAAAATGCCATAAATATCATATGTACAATGATAAGATAAATGTCTCCATCTTCTCTATTCAATTTGACATTTCATGGCCATTTGCAATGTGGGGAATCAATTTAATAAGGCCTTTCAATCAAAAAACCAGCAACAAACATCAGTTTATTGTAGTGGCTATTGATTACTTCACAAAATGAGTGGAAGTCAGTTCCTATGCTTATATAACCCAAAAGGTAGTGAAGAGATTCATTGAACGAGATTTAATTTGTCGATATAAAGCACCTGAAAAGATAGTAACTGATAATGCTCAAAACTTCGAAGGAAGAATGATAGTAGAGCTTTGCTCAAAATGAAAAATCAAGCACTCAAATTCATCTCCATATAGGCTAAAGATGAATAGTGTTGTAGAAGCTGCCAACAAGAATATCAAGAAGATTATATAAAAGATTGTAGTCACGTACAAGGACTGACATGAAATTCTTCTTTTTGCTCGACATGCATATTGCACCATAATAAGAACGTCTATAGGAGATACACCTTATTTCTTGGTTTATAGGATGGAAGCAGTGATGCTGCTAGAAACAGAAATCTCATCTCTAAGAGTACTAATGAAATCAAAACTTGAGGAAGCTAATTGAGTCAAAATGAGATATAAGCAATTAAATCTGATTAGTGAAAAGAGGGTAGTTCAGAATTTGTCATCATTAGTTGTATTAACAAAAAATAGCTAAAGCATATGACAAGAAAGTCAGACATATGGTATTTTATGAAAGAGATCTAGTGTTGAGAAAGATCTTACATCTACTTGACAAAAATCAAAGTAAGTGGGCACCCAATTACGAAGGCTTATATTTAGTGAAGAAAGCATTCTCTGGGGGAGCTTTTTTATTGATAAGAATGGATGGAGACAAGTTACCTAGGCCTGTGAACTTTCACTCTATAAAGAAATATTATGTATAGTGTATTCATCTTCTTTAAATCAATAAAGTTTGATTATTCATTCTCGTTGCATGTTGTGTATTTTTCAAATGATCTCAAAAGGCTCCACAATTTTTTTTTTTTAAAAATCATTTTATCTTAAACAAAGGTTTTCATGATTTGACTTTGACTAATGATTTTAAGAAAAAATCAATGACTTGTCAAGAGCAACAATTCACCTAGCAACTCCCTAGAAGATGGCTAAATACCCATAAATTCAAAGGGATGACCAAACCATCAAAGTTTGTTGTGCAAAAGCTACATGAAACAAAGAAGAAGAAATTTTGATGAGTCATAAACTCGCAAAACAATTCTGTGCAAATTGTTATGGTAATGAGGTCAAAATTTATCAGTCTTGACCAATCTTACTTCAAATAAGGTTCATCTGAGTTAAATCTTATGGTTGTTATTTAGAAAATCTAATATCCTCTCATCCTCCTCCAATGTATGTGTCATATCGATGTTCCCATGAAAGTAAAACACATATAATTTCGATCCCAAAAATTCAGTAGGGCTTTTACAACCATTACTTGTACTGAAAGCCTCATTAGTTATGTATTCCTCTCATATCGTCTCTCAAAGAGAGTCTCGTGACATACCCCATGATGGGTAACAGTTTCTCCAGTTCATTTAACATGTGATTTATCTGGCAATCCATTAGCATTGATTCTTGGGTAGTTTCCATCAACTAATTATGCTAGCTCAGATTTTTACCCTAATTCTTGAATAATTGAATATTTTATGGAAGTCATGATTCTAGTTCAAAATCCTGTAATATAAAACTAGCATGGTCAGGCTTGTTTTTATGTAAATTATAGGTATCACATGCAACCTAAAGACATGTTCTATTCATTAAGTGATCATGGGTAGATTTTATAACTAATCTAAAAAAAGGTCTCAAATATGCCAAGTGATAGTTTTTGTAAAAACAATATAAGGGTATTACGAGGAATGGTTAAGGCATGTATGCCCACCATTACAAAGCAGACAGTCAGTTATGAGTTGATTGTTTCACGCATCTAAAGCCTAACCAATAGTCATAGGGCAAACCACTAATCCCTTAAATAACCTAAAAGCTTGTGTGTGTTTCAAAAATTTAAAGCAGGTGATGCATGAGGCATTAATCCATAACCAATATACAAATGCATGTGTAACATATAAAAAAGAATGCATGTTGATAATAAAAATGATATACAAAAGCAGTAAAAATTTAAAGCATAAAAAGAAAGTGTACGAGATTTCCTAGTGGAGCCATCATTATACCACACGTGTGTTGTATTAGGGCGGACATCCTACCAAACTGGGATCTTTGTAGTGTTGTGGGTGGAAATGACAAGGAATTCTTGTCTTTATCAATAAAACAAAGAGAATTGGGATTATTACCTAGTATTTTGGTTACTAAGAACCCTAACTAGTCTCGGAATGTGGATAAGAAGACTGGTTGAATAAAAAAAGGTATTAACACCCCTAATATGCCTTACATAAGGAATCTGCATTGTTTATTTATCTTATATAAATTAAGATAATGTTGTGTTTTCTAACCAATAGTCTGCTAATGGTTAAAGTCAGTCCATGCTATATTGTTTCTTTTAATCATTGGTTTGTGTAATAGTTAAAGTCGGTCCATATTAGTAGAGTAGACCATAGTTTTAGGTGTCATTCTTAGATGTTCTAGAGTCAAAATATAAAAATAAAAAAAATTATTTTTATTTAATATTAAAAATGTGTCTTGCATATAAGTTTATAATCTCATATATTAAAAAAAACAAAATAAATTTTTAATGTTTTTGAAATGTAGATTAAGTTATAATGAATAATCATGATTAGGGGAGAAAAGATAAAATGTTTAAAGACTTGATCTCATCTACATTGTCGATGTAGGGAGAAAGAAAAAAAAAAGGCATTTCTAATGCAGTAGGTCAAGTGCCCTCCTTGCCATCAAAAAGTGTAACACACCATTCATAACTTGATTTGCCCACCTGTGTGTGCATGCCACGACCACTATTACTTTTGTTTGCCCTGCTCTCACCACATGCAAGATATATACATGCCACCACAATTTCTGGTGTTTTAATACAATTCTACAATTGAAAAATGTTATTTCTTCTTCTTCTTTATTATATAAATATTTATTTAAAAAAATTTATAATTGAAGTATATTTTTGGTTTGTGTGATGTGATTATAATTGACCTATTTTAGAATATAATAAAAAAACACACCAGAATTCAATTTATCATTTATCATTTTTTTTTTATTGAATACTCATATTTTAAAAGTAAAGATTAGACCTTAGTTTGGATCCTAAAACATTTTCGTAAGTTTTGGCAGTCATTTACCTTCAACAAATAAATTCTCACACACACACACACACACACAGATATATTAGTTTAGATAAATTTTTAATAAAAATAAATACAAAACAACTTATGTCAGATATAATATTTTAAAATGATTTTTAATGATTTTTTTTTTAGTATAATCAATCTCTTATTTAAAATATTTAAAAAATTTCTGTCAACTTTTGTTTGTCTCACCCCATTCAATTCTAGACTAGCTGGCCAAAATGTCCCTTACCACGTGGACTAAGGTTTAATGGCGGACTAGACACCGCACCAACTGAAACAAACAATTAACGTTAATAGTTGTGTCTAGCAGTCTATCCCTCGCTGAAATAATACATTTAATGTAATTTATGATTACTGAACTAGTAACAATAGTGCAGGAGATGTTCCATGAGGTTTATTTTAGTATATATTTGCTGATACCAAATGAGATTCAGGTTTGGTTTGCAAATTAACTTCGTTGAATAGAGTAAAAAATGAGATCAAGTAATATATATAATTAAACAAGGTTCAATTTATATATATATATCATGTAAAAATGATAAATTCAACCTTGTTTAATTAAAATCTATATGATGCTACTGCTAAAGGTGAGAGAGTAGCATGTTATTTGGTAACTATGATATTCTTACTAGTTTACGAGCCCATCAACTAATTTTTCAAGATTTTGAAGTTGATCAAATAAATTTTTGGTAACTCTAAAGTTTGTAGCACTTAAATGAGTGTCTTTTAGAAAATAAACTTAAAATCTAACTAATTGAACGATACTTTTAAAATTTAAACAGTCCAATTTTTTTTTTTTTGTGATAGGTAGCAAAATTCACTGTGACCATGGTCTGTAAATGCCGAACCACCTCTTCGTGTGATTCTTGGACAAAGTTACATAAACCTTTCTGGCCATACGTACCTCTTCATGTGCTTCTTGGAAGGTGTTCCATAACATTTATCACGAAGCAAGATAAATAATACTAGAAGCAGAACTTGAAGGAAAACCAACCTACGTAGGAAGTACATAATGGGGATGATGGACGAAACTCATAACGTGAAGGTTTTGGGTTCAGGAAAACAAGTGATAGTCGTCCTAGGCCATGACTTTGGCACGGATCAATCGGTCTGGAAGTACTTGGTGCCTCACCTTGTTAATATTTACTGTGTTGTAATTTGTATGATATATAATATGGGTGCTGGTACGTACCACGAGTCCAGATTCTTTCGACTTTGAAAGATATTCAACTGTTGAAGGATATGTTACTCGCCATATTAGAAGAACTACAAGTAAAATCATGTATTTATGTTCTTCACTCTTTTTCTGGCATGATTGGGGCCATTGCCTCTGTTAATTACTCGCGCTGACCTCTTCTCCAAAATCAACATGCTCGGTGCCACTCTAGCTACAAAGCCTGGTGCTCAGGGTTTGCTCCGCAAGTGGTAGGTGGCATGGACTCGGTGGTAGTGCAAGAATTCAGTCGAACCTTGTTTTAGCATTGCATCCCAGCAATTCTCAAGCACGTTTGCTATGACATCACCATGTGATGATATTAATGTGTCATTAATTTTTTCTTTCTAGTGTTTTTGCACTTGTCATGCAACACCTAGTAAGGACACTTTTCCGTCAAATCAATGTTTAATTCTTCTTTTTTTATGTTTTATTTTGTTTGATAATGCATCGTGGGACATTATTAAAATATGTTAAATTAATATTTTTTTAGGATGTTTTTTTATAAAATTATTTAAAAAATATTAATTTAATTTTTTTTAATTTAAACTATATATATATATATATATATATATAAACTTGCATTTTTATTCTAAATTTGAAACTTCCTGGCCTCTTTTATTTAATGACTCTGCAGTATCTCAACAGATTCATAGCCAACTAATCACAACTAATACCTCCAAAATGTCATATTCAGAAAACTAAAAGCAGATGGGTCAATGCCACATTGTTCATCACTAACCAAGGAAACAAAATTTCAGAGAACTTATGTTTATCATGTAAATTAAAATCAGGCAACTTGCAACCCTAAAAATGAAGGTGGGTTCTTCGTCGAGGGACCACTTGATTCATGTGTCATCCAACAGCTAACTACTACTGAACTCTCTTCAAGCAGAAATAATATTTGATTTATTTGATACTTGCCTTCAACTGATCACTGTTTCTTAATTCCATCTGAACCGTCTATAGATGTCAATAATGGGGAAGATCCTCGATGCACAAAAGAAAATTACGAAAGTGTTTGAGAATGTAATAATAGTTAGTTTTTAAAATGTTTTTTTATTTAAAAATATATTAAAATAATATTTTTTTATTTTTAAAAAATTATTTTTTATATCTACATATTAAAATGATATGAATATAAAAAATTAATTTTTTTAAAATATTTTTAAAATATAAATAAAAACGAGAATGAGATAGCAAATTAGTTAGCAGGATAGAGATCACTCAAAGTTTGACTAATTCCGGCTATTATTAACAACTCCCTTCACATCCTAGAGAGTGATGGAGCACCGTTCATGTACGCAAACTTCAATTGGGATGGTTTTTTTAATTAAGAGAAAAGAATGTGGGAGTAGGGAAAGGGGGGAAAGATAAGTTATATGGGTCCACTTTCGTTGGTCCTCATCTCATTTCCTTTTACTTTACAGGAAAGACTTTGCATAGTGGATATAAGGTATCTAGTTATTGAATTTGTCATAACCTGAACCCCTAAAATATATATATATATATATATATATATATATATATATATCCAAGAAAATCCATAAAAATATAAATACAAAATCCAAAAATATTTTTGGGACACGAGGAGATAGACCTCTAAGCTACAACATCCTAAAATACCAGAATAATAGCCAGATCGGGATATTTTGACAAGATAGAATGAAGAAAAAAATAGAGTTTGAAATCTAAACTTGACCAAAATTAGAATAATTAATTAAACTTAAGGACTTAATTAAACTTCTAATGTGTTTTGTGGATTCAATTAAGGTCTCAATTGAAGAAAAATCAAGTTTGGAGATCTAATTCGGGTCAATTCGCAAAGATTAAAAGATTAGGGATAAAATTGAAACTTTGGAATGCCAAATTGGTAAAATCAAGGGTTCAATTGCAAAAAAATTGAAGTTTGAAAGGTAGGGGCAAATTAAAAAAATTCAAGATCAAGAACCTTTATACAAAAGACAGGCAATATTGAGGGCTGTACTGAACTTTTTAAGGGACTAAATTGAAAAAAATCAAAGTTTAAGATTTAATTGGGAATTAATTGAACAATTTGAAAAACAAGGGCTACTTCGTCAAAGGCGCCAGACGTGGAGGATCTCAATTGATTTTCCGCATGGGCCTAATTGCATAAAAGTACTCAGTTTTGTCTTAATTAGGGATGTTTGAGCTTAAATTGAAAGAACAGGGACTAATTTGAAATTTATCGAAATCCCAATTATAAATCCCTAATTTTTAGGGTTTAATTAGACGATATGTCACTCGCTTTTAATGAAGAGATTGAGTGACATGTCGTATATCTTTATTTTATTATCTTCCTCGGCCGATAAGGTTGATCGAGTTGCTATATTTACGTGAATGAATGTGGCATCTTCAACCACTTCATGGATTCCAACCACCACCATTCAATAGAGGAGTTTCCCCTCTACAAGTTTGTGCCACCTTTGTTTGGCGTTTGTACCCCTACTTGCCATGTGGAAGCCCTCAACTTTTTGTCCTATGACAGTCTTGTCTGATTTAGTTAAAATTAGCAGTGTGAAACCTAACTTAAGATCAATGGTGGCAAAGCTACAAGCCACCAAATCAATCATTGTTTGATCCTAGTTGAAGAATGACACCCTCTTTACAAGATCTATAGCTTAGTTGGCTTCAAGAACCTCTCATTTCCCACGATTAATTCATGGAAAGTGCACCCTCAATTAGCCATTTTTTGTCAAGTTTCAGTTATGAAATTCCTAACTTTTTCTAGAAACTCCAAGAGTTTGTCAGACATTTAGAGAATAGGAAAACAAAAGAATAAGAGATAAAAATTATATCCTAACAAAAAGAAGCAAAAAATAGGAAGGAATCTCCTATAATCTAGTTTTGAAAAACCACTTTCAAACCTACAAATGATTTCACAACTACCTGCCTTTTGAGCCTATAAAAGAAAAGGAAATCATAGAGAGGAAGGAGGAGGAATCACAGAAAGAAAATGGAGAAAAACTTAGAAGATTAGATTACCAAAAATCCCTTAATATAAAGGTTGTGAAGTATTGATAAGAAGTGGAAAGAAAGAGATAAAAGGCAAAGCTCTTGAGTCCGAGAGTGAAAGCAGAAGTACCAAAGGACTACAAACTTAAGGAAAGAGCAAGAAATTCCAAGCAAATAAGATAACATTGTTAAGGTATTCCTTAAACTTTGATGAGAGGGTAAAGTTCAATGAGCACACCCCTTCCCCTTTCATTCTACTTATTAGATTTTTATATTAGATGTTCATTATGCATTTCCTTTTCAGCTATTTGTTAGTTTCAATGCATTTGGTAACTTATTTAATCTTTTCAAATGACTAGTTGTTACATGACTTAGTGTGTGTATGTTTTATTTGAAACTTGTTCAAATTATTCGGTTTGTTCATTGAAGTGTTAAATGTTAGTATAAAATGATGTTTTGTAGGCTTTGATGTTAGGTTAATCATTTTTTTTTTTTTTGAATTCATGGTAATAAGTTTGAGGTATTGAAATTGTTGTGGTTTAAGTTGTTTTAAGTTAGCCTGTTGGGTTTGTTAAAGATGTGGGCATATTGTTTAAGTTTCAAGACAATGATTTTATTCAATAAAACAATGTTTTTGCCTAAAAAAATGTTATTTTTGCTTATTATCTTTAGTTTGTTTTACTTAATGATTTACTTTTAATTTTTTGTTTCTTTCTATTTTGATGATTTAAGCAAGTTGTTTTGAACATGTTTAAGCTTTGGTTGCTAAGTTTAAGTTGTTTTCTAGGCTCTTTATGCCTCTTTTCTAGGTTTTATCCTTATTAGACACTTTTGGGTTAGATATGCTTTTTTTAGTTGAAGTTCTTGCCATGAACTTTGCTTTGGGTGGTTGATTTCAATGTTATTTTGGTTGATTGATGGTTTTGACATATACATGCATGATTACTAATCTTGAATCTAAGGTTTTAGCATAAAAACATCGATTTAATGGCTTTGATGTTCGTTTCTTCTTTTTTAAAAAAAATCAAATAATCATGACTTTTGTTTGATTATCATGATAACCCAACCCTGAGATCTTGTTTGAATGTTGATTTCACATATGTCTATGCTTTCAATTCCATGTAATATTCTATGTTTTTCAATTCATATTTTTAGGTTTTATCTCCATGTTCTTTGTTAGATTCAAAGCAAAAATCTTGTTTTTTGTTTATGGGTTTGGACTTTTAGGTTAGGAAGCCCATCCCACATGGTTGGGCTAAGTCCATTCTCTATAAGGTGGCGTTTGGCATATTCATTTTTATCAAATGAAAAAATGTTTTTTTAGTTCTTAAGACATGTTTTAAGGTCGTGTTTGGCAAACATGTCATACTAATTTTTGTAACAATGTTTGATTTCTCAATTTTTATGCTTTTGTCAAACATAACCCAAATAATTTCTAAGAAATTTGAAGAGATTCACATATCATTTTAAATTTATTAAATATTTGGGTTGTAAATTTATATTGTAAGATACTAACCCAATATTAAATATACTTGTTTTTTTCTTCAAACTTTCAGAAAGAAATGAGAGAAAATATAAAAATTCCTTATTTGAAAAAATAAAAAATATATATATGTTTTTACTTGAATGCATACAAATAAATTCTAAAATTTTCATGCATACTTCATAAAAAATAAACAAAAAATATATTTTTATCATACTTGAAAAATATAAAAAATTATATTAATTGGTATCACAACAAGTTTGTGATTATCCATTAGAATTTAGCTAAAATCTAAAAAATACCATAAAAATCAATTTGTTTAATTAATATTTAGGCTATGAATTTTACAAAATAATGCATATTCCCGGTATTAAACTAAATGAATTGATAAGAATACACCTTTAATTTTTTGGGCTTTGGAATTGTTAGATTTTAGCCTAATAGGATAAGGATCTCTTTACTAACGAGGATTTTTCTTAAACCTTAGACAAGCCAACAAATAAAAACATGACTCAGACAAATAAACAACGTAGTTTATCTTAGGTAAGATGCAGTAAAGATAATACATCCTTCGTATACACAATTAGTCCTCTTATATAGACTTTGAAACTAGTTAGAATTCCTACAAATCAAAATACTAGGTGGCAACTCCATCACTTTTTTTATTGATATAGGACAAGAATTCCTTGTTATTTCCACCCAAACCCTGAAAATCCTGATCCAAGAGGATGATCATTGCGACGCCGCATGTGTGAAAAAATGGCAACTCCATTAGGACTTCCCGTGGACTATGCTTTTTTCTGATTGTTTTGTTTTAATTATTAGATTTGTGTATTTATTTTTAATATGCATTAATTTTTCTTATATGCTTTGATTTTTTTTTACATATTCCTCGTCTATTGTATAAAATTACCTCATACATCACATGTCTTAAGTTTTTAAAGTATACATAAGGTTCTAGGTTAGGCGGGGGATTATCGATCAGTATATAACTATTGGTCAGTGTTCAGATGTGTGAAACACTTAGCTTATATTGAGTGCTTGCTTGGTAGCGATGGGCATACGTGCCTTAACCAGTCCTTGTAACATTCTCATATTATATTTATGAAGACCATCACTTAATGAATAGAATATATCTTTAGAATGTATGTGTCACATGTAAGTTGCATCAATACAAGTCTGACCATGCTTATAATGTATTACAAGATTCTGAATTAAAATCATGACTTTCATAAAATATCCATCTTTTCAATAATTCAGGCAAGAATCTGGGCTGACACAAATAGCTAAAGAAAATTATTCAAGAATCAATTCCAGTGGATTTCCACGTATTAAGAAGATAAATCATATGGTAAATTACCTGGATAAACTGCTACCCATCATGGGATATGTCAATGAGGTTCTCTTTAAGAAGAAATATGAGAGGATTGCATAGCTAATGAGATTTCTAGTATAAGGAGTAGCTGTAAAAACCCTACTGATATTTGGGATCATAATTATAGATGTTTTACTTTTAGAAATATTGACATGACACCTATAGTGAAGGAGTTTAAGTTTATTACTAGTAGGGATGTGAACTTTTGATAAGTTTACTAAGTTTCGCAAGGAAAAAGAGTTGAATGGTATTGATGTTAAGGTGGACCTTAGATAAAATCTTCAAAGACATATCATTTAATGCTTAAGCTGAGCTTGTTAAGAAAATGGTGCTGGATGTACTTGAAAAAAATACATCTAAAGAACAACATTACAATATTGCAACAAGAAGACAAATAAGATAGATAAAAGTACTAATTAAGTATGGTTATATTGATTTAGTTTATTTTTCCTTAAATCTTGCAAAGAATCTTGATGATCATAAGCCTTGTTCTTATAAAAAGTCAATGTCTTACAAAAAAATCTTATTAGTGGATATTTGCTATGAATAAGAAGATTGAGTTTTTTTTGTAAGAATTAGACATGTAAGCTTATTAAACCACCACATAGCTAGAAGTTTATGTGTAAATGGGTTTACAAAAGGTTAGATAGATTCCCAAGGGTTGAAAATACATGTTTTAAATCATGTTTAGTTAATAAGGGTTTTACACAAAGAGAAGGTGTTGACGTTAATGAGGTATTCTCTCTAGTTATGAAGCATAATCCCATCCAAATATAACTTGTTATGGTTATTTTGTTTGACTTAGAGCTTGAACAACTAGCAATGTAACTTTTCTAATATGTACTCCATTTGCAACCCATTTTAGGTTATCTTTAAACTTTTCACTAGAAACAGAGGATAAAGAGCACATGTCAGGTGTTACCTATACCAGTATAGTTGAAAGCATTATGAATGTTATGGTTTACACTCGTCCAAACATTTCACATGTTGTTAGTGTGGTCAGCATGGTAAAGTTCACTAGAAGGTCATGAAATGGATACTTCTTTATCTTAGAGGTATTATAGATGTTGGTTTGTTATATGACAGGGGCAGTAGCACTAGAGGTAGTGTTGAGAACTTTGTAGATTCATATTTTGTTGGTAGTTTGAATATGAGGGGGTCACTCACAGGTTATGTTTTCACTCACTTGGAGTGTATTATTAGTTGGAAAGCAATTTTAAAATTTATTGTTGCCTTATCTACAACAGAGAATGAGTTTATAGCATTGACAAAGGTATTAAAAGAAACTTTATGGTTTAAAGGTTTGGTTGATAATCTTAGTTTATCATATAAGTTGATTGTTATGCATTGTGATAATCAAAGTATTATTCATCTGATCAAGAACTGAATGTATCATGAAAGGACCAAATATATTGATGTCAAATATCACTTTATTTTGAATATCGTATCACAGGGTGTTATATCAGTGACGAAGATTGTTATAGTTTAGAACTATGTCGATATGTTAATAAAGTCTATCTCTACAATTAAATTCAAGCATTGTTTATACTTTATTGGTTTGTGTACCACTTTAGAGGTGTTTAATGGGGGTAATCAAATAGAAGTTCAATTTTTATAAGTTGGTTCAATTTAAGTCAAGGTAGAGATTTGTTGGGTTTGCCTTAAATTATGGGCCCAAATGAGAAAATAAATATGCTTGTACTTAGTTCATATAAAAATCTAAAGTTGTCATATTTTAGAGTAAGGTTTTTTTATGATTGATTTTATTCTCTATATTTTGGTGGCTAAAGATAAGAGAAAAAATGAGTTTTGAGTTAGTTTGAGAATTTAAGTGAAATTGTAATTTTGTAGGTCACCTTGTAATCTTCTACTTTCTCATGATGAAATTCTCTTATCATTTCATCTTTGAAGTAGGTTTGAGTTGCATAACCCCTAAATTTCATGTGAGCTTTTATGTGATTGATTTTGCTTGTATTTTATATTTTTCTACTTGCCAATTAATTTGAGATTTTAAGGTTGTTTCCACAACAACATCAAATTATTAAAACAGATTCATAGTTACTTTTTTATTTATAAGAGATATTAGTTATTTATCTTATATCATTTTCGACTCAATTAGATCGAAAGGTCAATAAAATATTTACTATTTCATTAGACAAACATTATCAATATTGAAAAACAAAGATTTGTTAAACAAAAAGGATTCATAAAATTTTATTTATATCAATATTGTTAATTTTTATCCATATGATATTTAGTTTTAAATAACTTTTTAAAATAAATAAAAAATATTAACAAATAATGTAATGCTAATGGTATGATTATAAAAAATATATATATAGTTTAGATTGTCTTTATATTTTAGGCCTAGTTTTTATTATGTCCACGGAAATCTAATTACTCATAATTTATTCTTATATTTTAGGTCTTTTTTAATGTATCATTTTAGCAATTTTTCTCCTTTAAACTAATAAAACACTTAAATACTTATTATAAGAAAATATTTGAAAAAAAATAAATTGTCATTAGATATTAAATTTTTTTATATTAATAGTTTTAATATATCAAGTGAGATTTGAGTTTATTATATTAAGATATTTTGTCAGTATAATGAAAAACTCTAGCAAAATGATATATTAGATAATGACCCTAAATCCAAGATTAAATTGAGAATAATTATATTTATTTGTAAACATTAGAGATGTAGTCTAGAATATAAAGATAAATGGAGCTAGTTTCTACTATTGTTATTAAAAAAGTTATCAAAACTTTGAATATTTTTTTATATTATACACCTTATCTAATACCTATTCAAGCAATATAAATATATTCATTATTATTAAATAAAGGACTCATTTACACAAAAAAAAATAGGAATATTATGACATAATAGTAATTACTAGCTTTAAAACTTGTGCAAAATAGGATTCTAAGTTAATTTTTAATATTGTAGAAGAATGTATCAATGTTATGGATGCATTTTATTATATCATGTTTTAATTGAGAAATGCAAATCAACTTTTTTATATCAAATATAAAATAAAAAGATGAAAACAAAAATTACAATAATCTCTTTTAAAAATTATAAAAATAAAAAAATAAGTACTATTTAAAAAAAATAAAAAAAAAACAATTTAAAAAAATAAATGAGAGAGAGGGTATTAATTTAAATTGAAATGAAAAATTAATGTAAACTGAAAATATATACCAAAAAGGAAGGTTGTTAATCAAAAACTTTGCAAAAAATAATATAAAAACAATGAGAAAGAGGTCAGTATTCGTGCTTGGCCAACCACCTAAGTCTAGAAGCGTTTGAGCGAAACCCATATCCACTTGCCTAGGCTTATATATTTTTTCGATAATAAAAGGGATAGATGACATGTCGTCCTCTTCTTTTTATTTTTATTTTTTCAAATTAAAGCAAATAACGCATTGTTTGGTATGACAGATGATATGTCGCTTGCTGCTTGTTTCTGGCCATCTCATATTGTTGGAAAACCCACTAGAAACATGGGTTTCAACTACTAGATCAAAAAAACCATTTTCAACCAATTTGTCTCATAAATCACTTAGGAAACCTCAATAAACTCATTTATAACCTTAAAATAGCAAAAAACAAATCGATTTAAAAAACCAAAATATAAAAACTTTCCAAGGATTGATTTATATTTTCTAGTAAGGTAAAAATAAAAAAACAATCAACATCAAACTTCTCTCTTTGAATTTAACACTAAGCTTGGTCATTTTAGCTGTCAAAATTATAACAAATGATAATTTTTTCTCTTCTTGCAATTTTAATGACTTTATCTCTCCTTTCTAAAACACAGGAACTGAAAAATAAAATAAAAATTTAGACCAAAATGACATTTTTTATGAATTTAGGATTGACCATATATTTTCTTTGTGTTTTATATTTTAGTCTTTTATCTTAATTTGTTATTTATCCCACAATTTCAAAATTAATCTTATTTAATTAGACCATAAAAAAATTCAATAAAAAAAATAAAAGTTGAAATTTAAAAAGAAAAAGGAGGGAGGGGGCAGTTCCTTCACTGTTTATATAAATAGTGAAGGAGCTAGAAAAACCTAATTCTTTTAGGATTTTTTTTATATAATTATAATGATAGAAAAATAAGAAAACCTATCAATAATACCTAATAATATTTTTTTTTTCAATTGTACTATTGTAATAATCAATCATCATAATATTTAATTTATCTATATTCTCTAATACTTACTCCATGTATTAATTGTCTTTCTATCAAAATTAATTCTCACATCTATTTATTTGTTGTTTTATCCATACCCTTGAAAGGGTATTTAAGTTAATTCATAACTTAGGTTACCATGTGCAATTATTAATTTTGATTAGAATATGAATAAACTAAAAGTTGTGATTAATACACACATGTATATTTAGAGAGAGAGAGAGAGAGAGGATTGATAGATTTTCTTGGAAAAAATATACATTGAAATTTTATAATATTGAGACTTAAATATTAGTTCATGACATCTACTACTATAACAAGTTTTATTCTCATAAAAGTTTATAAATGTTTATACACCTGTGATCAGAATTACAATTAACAACATTAAATTATTTATTATAATATTTGTATAATTTTATTTTTGATTTTTTTATCATAATATTTTTTATTCAAAGAGTATCCACAAGCTCAAATCAATTTGAATGTCAACAAGACTAAGCCTCCTCTCTAGACAATCTTAAAATTATAGCACTTATATTAGTTTGGTGCATTAATTTTTTTATTTATTAAATTCTCCTAATACTAGTCCTAAAATTTGAATCCAAAAAATTAAAGAAAAAACATAAGTACTTAACTACCAAAATGATCCCTTGGATTTTCCAACTAACTATATAGTCTATGGAGAAGGATGTTTAAAATTTTTATATGTGCAATGGTTATATAAAAGAAATCATAATAATTACTAGCATATCATATTTATATTTTATAATTTTTTTGTTAATTTTATAATCAAATCAGCTTAAATTTTAATCCTAAAAAAAAAGTTAATTATTTTTGAATTAAAACATTTGTTGGCATGCATTACATTATATTTATTTTATTTTTGAAAGAAAAACATAAAAGTTTCCTATAATAACATAGTATTAAAAATATTTATTTCATTTTTTTATGAGAATCAATATGTTTTATTAAAGTAAAAAGAGATTAAAAAGGATGACAACCAACATAAAAAACAATTCATAATAAACTGGATAGCAAAAATATTTATTTCAATTTCTAGCAATGCTTATAAAATAATTGGATAATACTCATGTCAACAAAACTCACACACACATATGTGTGTAATTAAAGATTAGGCAAAATGATTGTTGCATTGATTGTATCTTTATGCAAAACAAGTTCTACTAGAGTACCATAGTCTTCAACTTCATCTTCTTGGTCACTTTCCATTATGTTTTCAATAATATGTTCATCATTGAATAACTATGAAATTGCCTAGTTTTTTTTCTTAGTAGTTCAAATGGTACTAAACATTTATTGTATTATGATACTTCAACTTTTTAATTAAAATATGTAATCGTTGAATGTTTACATTATCTGAGTATCAATCCAAATTATTTGAAGTCACATTATCCATAGATTTAATTTTACAATATTAAAAATAATTTGTAATTTCTCAAGTCTATATTCTTAAAACACTATTGTTTAACATACTTGCCAATTAACCATAAAGCAATTTTCTTAAAACTATCCTCATTACAGCAGATAATAATTGTAAGTCTTTCCTTGTCTTATTTCTTACCTTCAAGTTTCTTTATTGCAAGAGAATTATCATGTTGTATTCTATATGACAATTTTTCTTCATCCATATTGAAAACATCTTTCATGAAAAATTGATATACTTTCACTCTTATAAACTGTAAATTTCTCTTCACGATCTCCATATCAACTTATCCATTTTCTTTTAAACAATGATATGTCTTGATGTCATGTCTTGATTTGAAATACTAGTCAACTTTGAGAAATTTTAGCGTAACTATAAGATATATCTTTTTCAAATACTCATTTGCCTTCTCCGTGATTAGTTTTTTTGGTCATATTCACACGTTTTTGGTATTGATCAAAGTACTCACACAAAATCTTCTCTTGCTCAAAGAACTTTGTAGTTCTATGTTGTTTGGCATCATCTTTTTTAATATTAGATGATAGATCCTCTAATGACCTCTTGATCATATTTGATATTTTTACTTGGCTTACTTGCAATTTAAACTTTTCTAACACCCATTATTGTGATTGTTTTTTATTGCAAGTTTGGATTTTCTATATTATACTCGCACAATGTTTAATGTATTTCACCTCTCATTGTTGATTTATTTATCTTTATGGCTTTGATGATAAGAAATCATTGTGTTTAGTTTTACCTTTTACGATACTATATATTTTTTTTATAGATTTTCTATTTGATTTACTTAATATTCATAAAGTATAATTTTAGTTTGTTATAAAAATGGATAAATTCATTATTTTTATTTAATAAGGCTAATTACATTCATTAAAATGTTTTGGTTAAACAAATATATAAAAAAAATTATAGTTTACATCCCGAATCAATTTAATTTTTAAATTTAGATGAAAAGAATATATAATATAACATAAACAACAAAACATTACTATTCACACAAAAAAAAAATCAACCAAAATCTAATTTATTTCTTCGTCCCCCTCTAAAAACACAATCCCTAAACCTCAAATTAATTCAAACCCCGTTGGCATTCAAGCAAATCATAATCCACTTCCTGCATTGGTTTCAGCCTCAACCTCCCTGCATAGTACCCTGCATTGTACCCCTGTTTGTTCCACCTCAGCAGTGACCTCATTTTCCACCACAAGCAACAATGGACCCACCCAGCAATTATCCTTCTTTAATGCACCAAATCTTCTTGAAGCCATAACAATATTGTTTGTGGTTGTCAATTTTGTTTCAGTAATTTTTTTGTTTATTGAAATAGAATATTTTAGTTGTTTATATATATATTTTTTGTTGATTTTTTGTTGTTTATTGAAATAGAATATCTTCTTAAAGCCATAATCCAATATTTTTTGTTGATTTTTTTGAATATTATATAAAGTTTTATGAACTTATAAAGTTCAAGATATACCTTAATAAATTATCTTTTATTAATTAATATATAAATTAATAATTTATTGATTGAATAATATCTTAATTATTCAAAAACTTTCACCGCTCTAAGAATATTAATTTATAGAAGAGTTTTTTTATATAAGTTTAAGAGATTTATCATTTTTTTTCTACTGCATATAGGAATTATTTTTCTTGATTTTGGTGCTGCCACATATTAGGTTTTGTTTTTTAAATTGATAATGACACATTATTAAAAAATCAAATATGTAAGGTTTTTCAGCTGATAATGTCAATATTAGAAAGATTAGTAGAAGTATTTAATTAAAAATCAAATTATTTTTCTATTATGTCAATATATTTATTACATAAATCTTTTAATATAAAAATAAATCTTTTATAATAAAAATTAGATATCATAAAATACATATAATAAGTAAAATCAAGTGTTTGATTTTTATATGATTTCTTTTTAGTACTAGTCTAGTACCCACACTACACCACGAAACCTTTTTTTATTTATTAAACATGATGTTTAGCTAGTGCAAACCTGTTTTACAGAAGAAGAAAAATATGCAACTCAAGTCATAGACTTAATTAGATCAAATAAGTTGGTTTTATTTTAATTAGATGATTAAAAAAATATTGGTAATTACAACAAATTGACCAAATTAAAAAAACAATGATAATGATAACCTAGAAAAAGATTTTTGTGAAAAAGAACAAATGATGGAGCTCTATTTTTAGCCCATTAAATACAAAATGATGAAATTAAGTTTAAAAAAAATAGAAAAAGGGGCTCGAGTTAGCATGATAAACCTTTACCTTTGGTTAACCCGTCAAATCTCCAGCCTAGGTCGTGAAATCGGGATAACCTAGTAGAAAAGAAAACTTAAAAAATCACAAAGTTAAAAAGAAAATAAGTAAAAAATAATATCAACCCATGTTAACTTTTCAAACTCTTGACCAGGGACATTAGACCGAAAGTACCCTATATGAAAAAACTACAAAACTCAATTTTCAAGCAATTAAATGTCAAAGGATTAACTTAGAAGAAGAATATCAATTACACAAAAGAATATGGATAAAAATGAAATGACAAAAAATGACAATTGAAAGAATTGGGATAAAAATGAAATACAAACTAAATTTTATTGTTGATTGAAGGGTGAATTGAAAAGAAAAATTAATTGAACAAAAGGACAAAAAAATCAAAATAATGAAGATAAAAATTGAAATGAAAAATAAAAAAATAATATTGAAGAGTGAAATTGAAAAAAACAATCAATTTAACAAAAGACAAAGAAAAAAACCAAAAAGAATAAAAATCAAATTGAACAATATAACATATCACAATTGGGATTAAAGAATGTAATTGAAAAAAGTTCAGAATTTTACAAAAAAAGTTAAAGAAAAAAATTAGAAATCAAAGGAATAAAAACCGAAATTGACATCCTCATAAACTAGAAAATAATTCTAAAATTTTTCATGGGCAGCACGGTCTCCAAGGTGAGGAGGCAAAAAAATGGAAAGCGAAGAAAAGAAGATTATTGGCATCGCTCTATCAACCCAACACCCATTCCAACAAAAAAAGGATGGTATGACATGGATGAAGCTATTTTTTATTATTGAGAGGCGTCGCACACACTACTTGAAGGGCATACGGGCCTCTCCCACAATGTAGTTAGTGCGTTACACGCGCCAACCATTTTTTTAATATATTTTATATTTATTTAAAAATCAAATTACCCCTTACCTAACCTAATTATTACAAAAATAAAATACATATTAAAAGATAAAAGTGCTCCTAGACTCTATTTTTAAAATTTTTGTATGTAAGAGTATTTTAGTTATTTTATTGTATTTCTAAAATTAGTCATTTTATTGTGTTTCTAAAATGAAAAAATACCAACTTACCTCGAACAACCTGATAGTAACCAAATATGCCTTGTGCAATGACTACCATATCCCTAACAACTAGTCTAATGATATTTTTTTTATGGAAATAATAAATTTGTTATTACATTGTTCCAGTTAACTGTATTTATGAGTGTGCATGAATAATATTTTCCCAACCCCTAATAACTCGACACACACACACGAGAGAGAGAGAGAGAGAGAGTAAAAAAATACAAAAATGATTAAACTAAACTGTGGAAACACGCAAATAATCATATACTATATATTAAATCTCAAGCTTTTTAATAAGCTCTTACAATTTATTATTTTTTGTAAAGC
>Ga0325405_1001877_pt1 | contig 21597 bp, 16 predicted proteins | sample PopdelMetagenome_21_FD_205663 | JGI IMG/M metagenome (GOLD analysis project Ga0325405, IMG submission 205663) | Populus deltoides microbial communities from Bellville, Georgia, United States - Xylem-Control-R2 | ecosystem: Host-associated > Plants > Phyllosphere > Stem > Wood/Secondary xylem...
ATACGACGATGAGCTTGAAGAGGTTAGCCTCTTTGGGAGGCAGAGAAGCTCCCATTTGTTTTGTCAATGATTGAGGAAAAGGTAGGGTTTTACAGAAAGAAGAAGATAGAGTTAAGAGAGAGATTGGTGATTAGGGTTTGGTGTCGTTTTGTCAATGTTTTTTTCTTATTATTATTGAAGTAGAGAGAGCTACGAAGAGAGGAGAGAGATGAGTGGTGGCGTTTATCTGGTGCAATGCAAGGGAATATGGGCAAATGCAACCCTACTGTCAGAAAGAAACTTAGAATTAAAAAATGAGTCGTTCCTGATTTTACCACTAGTAAAAGGGAAGGGAAAGGACTCGATTACTGTGTAGAAATGAGGGGTTTTTTTTGGTAATCTGACTATTAACATTGATCGATCACGATTGATTTGCCATAAAATTGAATTTTGTGTGTATGGATGGGAACTACATACTAGATAGGTTTCATAATTCTTATTAAACCCGGTCTGGAACTAATCCGGTCAAGAGGTCAGGTTCTGGATTTCATGGATCAACTTGAATCAACTCAAAAAAATAAAAAAAAATTAAAATTTTAATATTTTATATAAAAAAATTAAGAAAAAATCTATATAAATATAAGTTATACATATTGTAAATAATGAAGTTTAAGAGAATATTTTAAAAGGTTTTGTATCCCACATTAAAAAGATATTATGTTAAATTCTTAAGTTGAAGTATTTAAATCAAAAAAGTTTTTATCCCATATTGAAAAAACATAATTTTTTTTCTTAGGAATATAGAGTATATATACTAATGGGTTTCAAATCCCACATTGAAAAAACATATTTTTTTTCTAATGAATATAGAGTATATATACTAATGGGTTTCAAATCCCACATTAAAAAGATATTATGTTATCCTTTTAAGTTGAAGTATTTAAATCAAAAGATTTTTTTATCCCACATTGAAAAAACATAATTTTTTTCTTGGAAACATAGAGTATATATATCAATGGGTTTCAAATCCCACATTTAAAAAAAAATCGGATCTCACCTGGGTCGCCTAGGTCATGGGTTGACCGTCAAGTCGACCAGGTCGTTTCACTGGCCGGTCTTTTGACAAACCTGAACTTGTCCGACCCCCAGGTCGACCCGCCGGGTCAGGCCAGGTTTAATAACTATGGATTGCACGAGCCTTTATTGGGTAGAGTTTTTTTTGTCATTTAAAAAATTAATGTTAAATCATTGTAAGATTGTTTTAAAATAATTATTGTAGAATATTTCACATTATAAGATAATAACCATTGTTTTTTAATCAATTAATTTAAATTGTGTATGTTTAGTAGTTAAGTATAATTGTTTCATTGAGAGAATTAGGGATTGGGATTTGAGAAATTCTTACTTGAATTGTTTAATTTATATTAAAATCATGTTGATAAGCATGATTAAATGTTGAGACAAGTTAGAATTAAAGTAATTAAAAAAAATAATTGCCCTTGTTTTATAGTATTGGTGTCGGCCTAAAGGTATCAAGGAGAGGAAGAGATATTTTATTTAAATTAGTTATTTATAGGATATGTAAGATTGTGTTAATCAGTTATGAATTCATAAAAAATTTAAAGGAAAAACAATAAGATATTAAATCTATGATATCTTTTATTCAAAATATATAGGTCTAATAGTCAATATAAAATGTGATAATGTAATATTTGGTTTATGATAGGAGATATTGCTCCGGTCAAATCTTAAAACACCAGAGGTTCAGGATCAGCACGCTAAACATGTAGGATTTCTCTTTGATTTATTTTCATTAATAAAAAATGAGAAAAAAAATAAGTTGAATATGTTCTATGGAAAGCGAGAATATATATGTGTGTGTGTGTGTGTTTGTGCGCGCGCGCGCTCATGTTTGTGTGTGTGTGTGAATTATTATTATTTTCATTCATGTTAGGAAAGAAAGGGATATCAAGAAAACTTATAAAAAGATTTAATTAGCTTTCCCAAAAAATTTTGAGGCTAATGATATCACTAGGATTTTATTGACATCGACACTTAACCTTGTAAAAAGGAAGGAAGATATGTGGAGCAAGAACTTGATTAGCCTACCGAAACTTGAAAGCTAATGATATCAACATGGATTATGTTGATGTCAACATTACTTGGTGTTTGTGTTTTCTTTGGATCATGGAAGTTAATGGTATAAACAAGTTTATGTTGATATCGATGTTAATAACTTGATTAGCCTACCAAAACTTGAAGGCTAATGATATCAACATTACTTGGTGCTTGTGTTTTCTTCCAGATCATGGAAGTTAATGATATCAACAAGGTTATGTTGATATCAGTATTAATGAAAACATGACTAGCCTACCAGAACTTATAGGCTAATGATATCAATATGGATTATGATGTTATATTTTCTTTAGAATTATGGAAGCTAAAATATGATATCAATATGGATTATGATGTTATATTTTCTTTAGAATTATGGAAGCTAAAATATCAATAAGGTTATGTTGATATTAGTATTTTCAACTATATTTTTGGAAAATTAAGTGTATGTTAGGGAGATTCAACTAAAGGAGATAAAATAATAAAATGAAAAGGTAAAGCATTGTATTTTAATTACTAAGATTAAGAATTATCATTTAAGATGTAATTTAAATTTATATGTTTAATTTACAGGTATATCTCAATCATGATAAGAATATAAATTTTTAGTTAAAAATATGTCCATCTGTTATAGATAGCTAAACATTAGTTAATGTAAATTTTGATGTAACTATTAACTAAAATTTCTATGTTAAACTTTTGGAATGCTATGTAAGAATTAGATCTCTTGAACTTAGTTTAGTAATTATTCTATATCTTATGGTTAGGTATGTTAGTTCATTTTTCTTATTATGAATTCTTCGTTCTTGCTCATTTAGTCAATATTAGATAATGTATTTGTTTTTTATAAATTGAAATTTACTTAGAAAAATTCTAACATCATTGAGAAAGTCTCTGGCCTAAACTTGATTTTCCTTAACTTAAGGAATGACCCCTGAAAGATGCCCAACCCAAAAGTGGTGGGTCATAGCTTAATTAAAGATTTCCAATGTTATAATCTTGAATGATCTTTTATTTACTTTATGTTTAATGAATGAATACTTATATGGTCATGTTATTGTTTCTTTTAACATATAAACATAAGAAAGGGAAATAAAGTTAGGGAAAAAAACATGACTTGTGTTATGGATGTGATGATTATGATCCAAGGTGATCGAATTGAGTTTGAGAAATAATTTTTTGAAGTGTACAAGTTTAGTCGATAACTTGGGATGTTATAAATGTTGAGAAAACTCTGTCAAAATTCTAGTAGAATAAGAAAATATATTGTTTCACCGATGTGATTAATGAATGTTTTTCCGATATATAATATTATTTCTCAAATCAAGGCTATTACAACAAACATTTCACGTCTCCTCAAAATGACATCTCTTATTATATAGGATAAGGCTCCAATGAATAATAATTTTTTTAGGTATTATACTTTTATTGCATGATGTTCTTGGAAAGCATAAAGATGTTAATGAAACACAACCATCTTAGAGAAAATTAATGTTATTGGGTGCATATTTTATATTAATCTTACATGTTGTTCCTGAAAGAATACGAGTGGAGATTGTTTATGCTTCTTTTACTAGCTCATCACTATTACCTAAATTTAATATCCTCACTCTTAAATAAAACATGTGAATCTCATTTAATGTTTTAAACGATGAGCAAAGAAAGTAATTGTGATAGTTTGATGAGTGGATTCTTTTAATTGGCAATAGAGACATATCTAACTTGCTTTTTTTCAAGTGATAATGATGCGTACATAGTTAAGATTCCATTAGGTCTTTTGCTTAACCATGATTTGACCCAATCATAGAAATTGTCTTATCTATATATCATTGCTTTGACAATACCAATATTGACCCAAACTATTTTAAATAAAAAGTGATCATCACTTTAAAAAATGTCACAGTGACTAAGATAAACGATTTTATCCTTGATAGTTCACCTAGAGATAAATGTTTGTACTTAAGCAATGATATTGTCTGCAAATCAACTAGAGATAGTGAAAATGCTAATCTACTATACCTTATTGCATTTATTAATTAACTCGAATTCAATGGCATCCCTTCACATACATTATATAAATCCATTGGTTGGTCTATGTAATAGGACAAAACTTATTATTATCTAGCTTACTGAGAGGTTCATTGAAGCACAAATAATAACAGGTTCTAATATTGAAAATCGTGTTTTCATTCCAAAGATTGTTTTTCTTATTAATATTGTAGGTGTCCGTTCACAATCAAACAAATACAGTTTTCTATTAGATCATGTTATTCTACTACAATTAATAAGAGATAGGGACACTTGTTAGATATCGTTGGAGTTTTATTTTAAAGAACAAGTTTTCACACATGACCAGCTATATGTTGTTGTTTCAAAAGGCACGTTAAATAAATGACTTAAAACTCATGTGGTCTTTAAGTCTTAAAACATTTAAAGATAATATGAATTCAACAAGAACAAGTGCACCGTCATGTATAGTTTTCTCTTTGGATGCATCTCACTTTAATTTTAAGTCAAATATCATTCAACTTTTATCAAATTTACATGACTTAGACTTAGAAAATCCATACCTGCATTCGAGAGAACTCAAAGAGATTTGTAACATTTATAATAACTTAAATTGTAGCACGAACACTATTAAACTAAACTTTTTCCTTTTTTTTCTTAAAAGCTAAAACATGGTTACAAAATCTTAGGTCAAGATCTATTTGTGCTTGGGATGAAATGCAAGAACAATTTTTAAAGAAGTTTTTTTTTCTTCTCACCGAACAAACTCTTTTAAATGACAAATCACCACCATCATTTAAAAACCAAGAGAAACATTTTATCAGTATTGTGATAGGTATAAAGATTTACTTAATATTTGTCATCACCATGGTTTTGAAACAAAGAGATTAGTTTCACACTTCTATAAAGGTTTAACTCCTAAAGATAGGCAAATGATGGAACTAATATGCAATAAAACTTTTAAAGATAAAGAACTTGATGAAGCAATAAAGTACCTAGACTTGTTAGCTGAAAATACCTAAAATTGAAACATTATAGGCACTTGTAAGGCACCGAGAAAAACTCAACCCAATACATCAAAAGGAGGCAAGTACAACTTTTGGGAAGATTATGACCTTTGGATATCATTGGAGTTTTTTTTAAAAAAATAATAAGTTTTACACATGGCCAACTAAATGTCGCTTTTTCAATAGTCATGTTAAATAAATGACTTAAAATTCATATGGTCTTTAAATCTTAAAACACTTAGAGACCATATGAATCCAATAAGAACAAGTGCACCATCGTGTACAGTTTTCCCTTCTGATGCATCCCACTTCAATTTTAAGTCAGGTATCATTCAACTTTTACTAAATTTTCATGGCTTGATTTAAAAAATTCATACCTGCATTCGAGAGAACTCAAAGAGGTTTGTAATATTTATAATGACTTAAATCATAGCATGAACACCATTAAACAAAAACTTTTTCCTTTTTCCTTAAAAGATAAAGCTAAAACATAGCTACAAAATCTTATGTTATGATATATTTATGCTTAGGATGAAATGCAACAATAATTTTTAAAGAAGTTTTTTTCTTCTCACTAAACAAACCTTTTTAAATGACAAATCACCACCTTAACTTAAAAACCAATAGAAAGTTTTTATCAGTGCTGGGATAAGTATAAATACTTACTTAATACTTGTCCTCACCATAGTTTTGAAAAATGGAGACTAGTTTCACACTTCTATGAAGGTTTAACTCCCAAAAATAGGCAAATGATGGAACTAATATGCAATAAAACTTTTAAAGATAAAGAACTTGATGAAGTAATAAAATATCTAGACTTGTTAGCTGAAAATGCCTAAAATTGGAACATTATAAGAAAGATTATGACGTTCAAGCTAAATTTACATCTTTAGCTAGAAAAGTGAAGGCACTAAAATTGAAAAACAGTGGTAGTTTAAAATTTGTTCAAGAAAGTATATGTCAAATCTGTGAAACTAATGAACACCTAATCAATAATTGTCTAACTTTTCCATCTTTCAATGAATATCTTCATGCACAAGCCAATGACTTAAATAATTTTCAAAGGCCAAACCCTAATCTATACTCGCAAACGTACAATCCTGGTTCAAAAAATCATCCAAATTTGACTTGAAAAAGTAACAATAATAATGCATAAACTTCATAGCCACCCTTTCAAGCACACCATAATTTTAAAAATTCTCAAGGATATGCACCTATTTATGTTTCCCTCCTAAAAGAAATCTTGAAGAAACACTGCATGCATTCATTGAAAAGCAAAAGTTAATCAATACTTAAAATGCTTAAACTATGGTAAATTTGAAAGACACTCTTGTAAAATTCACATATGCTTTCAGTTTTCAAGAGAAATATAGTTTTCTTCTCAACCATAACAAAACCCCTAATGACAATAAAACTCAAGTGTGGGTAGCTTAGGGAGCTAACACATGGATCAAGTCAAATAAATTATGACTCTTTGTAATGATAAGACTATTAAAAAACTTATTCTTAAACTTCGTGAGAAATATGATGAATCAATCTCTAAAGGTAAGGAAGAGGTTGAACTTGAACATTGTAAGGAAAAGACTAATTCCCCATCAGTACTTCCATTTCCTTGTGCCATGACTAATCTAAGGAAAGTGAGTCATAATAGGTACCCTCTTATCCAAATTTTTAAAGACTTGTACATTGTGAAAATAAAACTAAATGTGAAAAAGAAGCCTTTTAGTTGAACAAGTAAGTGTCATTCTTCAAAACAATATTGCTTTGAAATATAAAGACCTTGATTGTCCTATAATTTCATGTTTTATTAGAGAACATAAAATTAAAAAAACTTTACTTGATTTTAGAGCTAGTATGAATTTAGTACGATATTTAGTTTTTTTTAGTCTCAATCTAAGTGAATTAAAACCAAATTATGTAACCCTTTTACTTTCTAACATATCAATAAAGATGCCTAGAGGAGTGGTTAAATATGTGTTAGTATAAGTTGATCAAATCTTATTATTTTAGGATGTCAATTTCTTGTAACTTCTAATGTATTAATTAATTGTAGGAATAAAATGATGAAGTTATCATTTGAAAACATGATATTGGAAATGAATGTTTTTAACATTTTCAAGCAACCTAAAGATGATTATGATTTATAATAAGTGGATTTTGTTGAAAAATTAGTTTGTGATTAATTTGAAACTACTCCTAGTGAAATTAAAGAATTACCTTCAAGTGTTCAACCACCAAAACCATTACCATCTAATCTCAAGTACTCATTTTTTGGGAGAAAATAAAACTTTTTTGATAATAATTTCTTCCAAACTTAATACACACTAGAAAGGTGTAAGTTATTACAAACACTTAAAATACACAAAAATATATTATGATGGACCATAGCAAACATAAAAGGAATTAGTCCTTCGATTTGCACACACGAAGTTTATTTGGAGGAAAATGCTTAACTCTCTAGAGAAATGCAACGAAGGCTTAATCCTAATATGAAAGAAGTAATGAGAAATGAAGTTATTAAGCTTTTAGATAATGAAAATCATTTACCTTATTTCTGATAGTAAATAGGTAAGTCCTACCCAAGTTACACCTAAAAAGTTTGGAGTGACTGTGATAACAAATAAGAAAAAATGAGTTAATTTCAACTATGATTATTACTAGTTGGCGCATGTGCATTGATTATAAGAAACTTAACTCAATGACTAAAAAATTTCATTTTCCTTTACTTTTCACGGATCAAATCCTAGAAAGAGTTGCAGGTCATGAATTTTATTATTTTCTAGATGACTATTCAAGTTATAACTAAATTTAAATTTCACTTGACCAATAAGAGAAAACTATTTTCACATGTCTATTTGGTACTTTTGCATATCAAAAGATGTATTTTAGGTTATGTAATGCACTAACTACATTATAAAGATGCATGCTTAGCATATTTAGTGACATGGTTGAATGTTTTCTTGAAATTTTCATGGATGATTTTTTTATTTTTGGTGATTCATTTGATATTTGTTTAACTAACTTAAAAAAGGTTTTGAGCAGGTGTGAAGAGAAAAATCTTATGCTAAAATGGGAAAATGTCATATCATGGTAACAAACATTATTATAAGTGATCACACCGTTTTATCAACATGAATTGAGGTTAAGAAGTCTAAAATTGAGTTAATCGCCAACTTACCAATACCAAAATATGTTAATGATATTAGATCATTCTTAAGACATGCTAGTTTTTATAGGAGGTTTATCAAAGAGTTTAGTGTAATATTTAAGCCATTGTGTAACCCTTCTAACAAAGGATAATATTTTTGAATGAATTGAATATTGTGAAGAAGCCTTTGTTAAATTTAAAAACTTACTTACTTCTACTCATGTCATTCAACCTTTTGATTAGTCATTACTTTTGAAATAATATGTGGTGCTAGTGATTATATCGTGGGTGCTGGTTTAAGACAAACAAAAGATAAGAAATCTTATGTGATTTAATATGCAAGTAAAACTTTAAATAATGCTCAAATAAATTATTCCACCATTAAAAAGGAACCACTTGCGATAGTATTTGCATGTGAAAAATTTAGATTTTATTTTATTGGCTCGCCTATTATTTTTTATAGTGATCATACAACATTAAAAAATCTTATGTCTAAGAAGGATTTTAAGCCTAGATTTGTACGGTGGATCTTGTCACTCCAAGAATTTGACATCATAATTAAAGACAAGAAATGCACTAAAAATATTATCGTTGATCATTTGTTAAGATTGACAATAAAGTCAACATTTGATATCACACCAATCAAATATACTTTCTTAACAAATCTTTAATTTTTGTTGCTACAATGCCTTGGTTTTCTAACATTATCAATTTTCTTGTAACATGAGATTTTCCAACTAATTGGAGTACCCAAGACAAAAAAAAATTGAATGAAGTGAAGAACTTTTATTAGGATGACCCTTACTTACTCAAGTATTTTCCTGATCAAATATTTTGAAGATGTATTCCCAATAATGAGATAATTAGTGTCATTAAATCTTATCATTTTAAGCCATGTAATGGTCGTTTCTCGTAAAAAAAGACGACTGCAAAAATCTTACAATATGAATTTTATTGGCCCACCATTTTCAAAGACTCACATGCAATTTGCAAAAATAGTGAAAATTATCAAAAGATAGGATCTATTTCAAAATATAACATGATGCCTTTAAATATTATTCTTGTCATTAAAATCTTTGACTGTTACGGTATAGATTTCATAAGACTATTTCCTCCATCATTTACCATTTTCAAAGACTCACATGCAATTTGCAAAAATAGTGAAAATTATCAAAAGATAGGATCTATTTCAAAATATAACATGATGCCTTTAAATATTATTCTTGTCATTAAAATCTTTGACTGTTACGGTATAGATTTCATAAGACTATTTCCTCCATCATTTGATTTTTTGTACATATTAGTCACAATAAATTATGTTTCAAAATGAATAGAGGCAATCTTAAGTCAAAACAATGATCAAATTTTTGAAAGACAATATTTTTAGTCAATTTGAAATCCCTTGAGCAATGATAAGTGATGGTGGAACATATTTTTGCAACAAGTCATTTGAATCTTTAATGAAAAAATATGGAACCACACACAAAGTTGTCACCCTTTATCGCCCTCAAATAAGTAGACAAGTAGAACTTGCTAATAGAAATATCAAATAAATCTTGTAAAAAATAGTGAACCCCTAATAAGAAAGAATGATATTTAAGAATTAATGATGTAATTTAGGCTTATCAAACTACTTTTTAAACATCATTAGGTATGTAACCTTATATGCTAGTTTATAGGGAACCTTGTTACTTGCATGTGGAACTTGAACATAAAGTTTATTGGGCTATTTAAACTTTCAATTCAAAACTTAATGATGCTAGCCAATTGCATAAGTTATAAATAAATGAATTTGAGGAAATAACAAATGATGTATATCGCGGCGTGCATGGCGGGTCTGCCTCCTAAGTGTGTTGGAAAGGGGTTTTGAGTTTAATCATAAAATTATGATTTCGAAGTTTAAGAGTCGCCACCTAGTATTTTGGTTATTGGAAAACCTAATGGTTTGCGAGAGTTTGGGTAAGGGATTGGTTGTGCAAGGAAAAAAACACATCACCTCTAGTGCACGCTATCTAAGATAAGCTGCATTGTTGTTTGATTGTTATTCTATGTCGTGTTCCTATCTGTTGATCTTGTCTAAGGTTCAAGGAAGATATCTCTTTGTGAGGAAGTCTTTACCTTATTGGGTTAAATACTAATCATTCTACTTATTTATTTATTGGATATAACTAAGTCCTGGCATTTTGAACGACAAACTAATTATAATGAGATTTTTTATATTTTGGTCAAGCTTGTCACGGGGTTGCACCGCGATGTCATTTGGTGATGATGGAGGCTCTTGTTGTGCCTCCTGAGAAGGTGTTGTGTTGTGTTGGGAAAAGAAAAGGTTTTGGGTTTAATCATAAAATTATGATTAATGTTCAAGAGTCGCCACCTAATATTATAGTTACTAGGAACCTATGGTCTACGAGAGTATTGGTAAGGGATTGGTTATGCAAGGAACAGATGTTTCACCCCCAGTACACTCTACCTAAGGTAAGCTGCATTGTTGTGTGATTGTTATTCTGTGTCGGGTATCTATTCGTTGATCTTTTCTAAGGTTTAAGGTAGATCTCCCTTCATGAGAGAGTTTCTATCTTATTAGGTTAAATCCTAATGACTCTAAAGTTAAAATTTAGCCTCATATTTATTTTGCACTTTGTATCTTTAATATCCGAGAATGTACTTTATCGTGTAATTTTACACCCCAAAGATATTAAAGTCTACATATGGACCTTAAAAAAAAGATTGAAAAGAGGTTTTTGACATTTCGGTCAAACCTTAATGGATGATTATAAATTGGTTATGATATTCATTTTTTTAATTTTCAAAAACATAAGACAATATGCTTGAAAAATCTTAGGATTTTGGCCATATACATGAAAACAAAATAATTTTTTGTTTTTTTTAATTTTTTAGAAAAAATTCGGAGAAAATCGGGTATTTTAATACAGGGTCCATATCTTACAATGTAAGTATACAAACCTGATATTAAACAAAACTGGTAGAAAAACATGAAAGAAAATCATAATTTTTTTGAAAGGATTTTTGGAATTTTTTGGAATTTTTTTGTTTTTAATATATAATATTAATTAAATATTATTAAAACATGTGGGCTAAGCTTAAAGGGTGGGCCAATATCGGCACAACAGATTGTCTCTTCTTTTTTTAATTTTTAGGGTCGGCCGGACCCGACCCAGAATGTTAGGTTGGGCCAAAAACAACCCGACCCAACATCCACTGCATGAACAATGGGTAGGAATTCTAATTCATGCCTACTGTTCACGTAGTGAACAGCGTGAAGAAGAAGATGAAGGCTACTTGGCATGCAAGTGGTCTAACCAAGGAGGATGACGTGGTGCAAACGGTGGCTACGGTGGAGTTAAGCCGCTGGAGTTGTTGCTGCTCGCGTTGCAGGTGCTGCTGCTATCGTGGTCGATGCTGGGGTTGCTTATAATTTGAGTGGTTGAGGAAAGAGTCGTCGCCTCTGCTGCTACTGGTAAGGATGCAAGCCACTGGAAAAGGGTGGTTGATGTTACTACTGTTATTAAGGTTGCGGTGACAGAGAAGGAAGAAAGATGAAACAGATCTGCAAGAGAGAGAGAGAAAGAGAGAGAGAGAGAAACAGGGAGGGAGGTCGGTTTTTTGGCTGAATTCGAACCCAATTTGCTTCCTGTCTTCACAGAGAAAAAATTTCAGCTCTTGATTCTGTTGGTGAGGATCTCAACTGTTGATTCAAAGTAGACACCATGAACTGTCAGATCTGACAGATCAAGGTTGCCTGAGATGGCTACTTTAGGCCGCTGTCGGGGCTATTTTGATGATAATATGCCTGAACGGACCATACTCGGGGATAAAGGGATGTCAGGTGACTATTTTGGTTCATGTGTTGTCAATTTTGGTGGACATATTAAATGCTCCTGAAAAGTAGTCACCTGGGCAACATTCTCGGGCAAAATAGATTTAATTTTTCATCAATTAAATCCTTTAGTTTGATCCAAATTTATTCTTAAATATAATTAAACTTTTAATTTGGCCCATGATTAAATTAAATTGGCCTATTAAAAATTTAATTATGTTCTTATGTTTAATTTTTATGCAGATTCGTCTATTAATAATTTAATTTGACATTGAATCTGCATTATCTCTTCATGGGGTACAATTAGGCTCCTAATTTATTCAAAATTACAACTTGATCTTTCTCTATATTTGAAATCCTCTTAACTTGCTTTTGCCAAAATACGAGTTTTCTTGCTATTATTATTTATTTATTTTAAAAAAGGGTAAAATTTAGGAAATAACCCAAAAAAGGTTATGACAATGTATATAAGAGTTTAAAAATTCATAAAGCAAGAATAAGAGTGTTTCATGACAAGAAAATGTTAATAAAGACATTTGATGTTGGTTAGAAGGTTTTGCTTTATTATTCTTAACTCTAGTTATTTTCTGGAAAACTAAAATCAAAATGGAGCGCTCCAGTTATTATGAAATATGTGTATCCTTATAGGGCCATTGATATTGAGAATTCAAAGAATGACAATGTTCTTAAGATGATATAATATACTTTGATATTTTTTCTAGTAAAAATGAATCCATTGCTTTGAATGATCCTATTTATAAAGATTGAATTATTTTTTCTCATATTGTTTTTATGTTTATTTTTGGTGTGATTTTTACTTTGCTACTCTCTTTCAAATCCCGGTTAAATGGCAGATAATGGTACTTTATGATTCTCAAGTCGGTTCTTTCAAATTCCCATGATAATTGAAGATAGACACATCTAAAAAATAGACAACACTCTTGAGAAATTGAAAAAGTATTTTCTCATTTTACCTAAAAATACGATAACATAAATTTACCGTACTAGGTATGAGAGATTGAGGTTTTTAATGTATCATGAAATTTCTAAAGATATTAACTAGATAATTGAAGCAAAGGTTTGATTATTAGGTGAGTCTTCCAATTTTTTTATTTCACACATGTATGGGATAGGTAAAAATACTTTTGCAGAGAAACATCATGCGAAACAATTGAAAGTTTATCATAGATATGTCAGATGCACTTGTAATGCATGATGTTGTTCTTTAGGAATGATATCTATAAACCATAAAGATAAAATGCAATTCATTAAAGATGACCTGAGTAAGGAGTCTTTATATAATTTTCTATTGACTCCTGAGAAGCATCCTAATAAAGATGTGCATCGTGTAATAAATGATTTATGGCCCTATTTTCATAAGGAATATGCTAGACATAAACTTAGGAATTTGACTAAAAAAAACATTGCTGGTTAGTTTTTAAGAAAACTAAATGAGAAGTTTATCCTTGATTCATAGAGGGCGTTTAAGTTGTTCTTGTACGTAAAACCAAAAGAAGATGTAAGTCACAATCAAAACTACTTATACATATACATGTTCTAACACAAATAATTTTTTTTTAAAAAAAAACTCTAGTTAGCCTATCCATATAAGTGATATGATTGAATTTCCTTTTCCATATCTATAAGATCTTCTCACCTTTTTTAATAAAATGGGAAAGGAAAAGGATTTTTAGAATCAACAAATGATTTTGGTCGGGTATTGGCTTAAAGAAAGATTCATTTAATGTATGAGGGAGACAACATTGGATTAATATGGAGTGTGTCAACATTTGCATTCTTAAGAGGCAGTCAAGTTTTAGGTATAATCCCAAAAGCTTTAGGCAAAGAGAACATTATTAGAAAAACAGTTAGAGAAGGACTAAAGGTCATGACAATATCTGAACGAATAACTACAATGGTTAAATATCTTGAAGCCTTTATTTCCTTACTAGGTGGTTTCGGCACATTATAATAGATATTTCAGATTTCTTCCTAGCCCAACTAAACATTTATCAGAAACTTTTATATTTGTTAAATGTTAATGGTTTTTATAATAATTTATAGTCTTTTTTTGATCATGTTGTGTAATAGAGGTTTATAGTATCTTCAACACAACAAATCATAATATCTGTTGCAACTATTGAATAATTAATTAATCAGGTACAAACTTTCATCCTTAAAATTAATCCATCCAGGAATCAAATAGACTAGTCAACCATGGAAAGCCGTAAAAAGCATATATTGAATTTGAGTTTTAGTGTGTAAGTATGTATCCTTTTTTTTTACCCATACCATATTATTTTCTATTTTGTTATTTATTTTGGTTATATTTGTTTAAGTGTGTTTCATGTTTTTCAGCAATTGCTATTTCATGTGATGTTTTTGATACTCTACCTTTCTAACTTTAAATATTGAAGATAATGTCTCATTTTGGTTAGGGAGAGGATAATTGACATGGTTGAAAAAAAAACCTTTCTTCTTGATGTTATTAAAACCATTTGATAGAACTGTTATTGCTAAAATGACAGAGTAAGCAGGAACTCTACTCTTGAGATGACTTTTGAGATGCATCATAATAAATATTTTAAAATGGTTATTTGCAAAATTAATAACAAGGTTTTATCATACACTTCTTTTTGAATTATTGAATTTATAAACTCTCATACTATTATCACTTAATTATACTCATATACAAGGTTGTTAAAATCACGATTTTGACACGGCACGGAAAATACAAAACAAACTCGGATCGTAAAATCATAAAATCATAAGGAATTTTAAAATACATTAAAAAAATTCAAACAGAAAAAATTCAATGTTAAAAAAGAAATACCATAATACATAACAACCCATCTTCTATATTACTATCCAATCAAAAAACCTAAGATAATTGATTTTAGTACACACTACAATAAAATAACAGGCAACAACCCATTTTCTATTCAAACTAAATTTGAGAGATAAGTCAACAAAAACAGCTATAAACACACACGGTAAACTTTGAATGCAAAATCAACAATATTAGAGTTACAAAGATAAACACACACACACAGTAAACCATCATCACAAGTTACAACCCAGTTAACAATATTAGAATTACAAAGATAAACACACATACACACAATCATAAAAACAATCACGCTTATGACAGGTTATAACTTACAACCCAAATCCATTCATCACAAGTTACAACCCAGTTCACTTGTAGCACTCTAAATTACAATAAATCCAAATCCATTCATCACACTCATGACTCATTTATATAAACACACATACACGGTTAAATTTGAATCTAAAATTCACAGGCAAAATCTCAAAGATAGACAGAGTCACAGAAACTTTGAATCAAAATCTCAATCTTTAACATCATTAGAGTAAACTGTAAAGATTAAAGCACCTAAAGGTCTTAAACAACAGTCACGTAAAGATTAAAAATAGGGTAAGAAACGGACATGGTAAGAAACTAAAAATCTTACCTCTATTCTGAGCAATGAGCACTGAGCAGATCAAAATTGCAGTCAAACTTGGAGCCTGCGAATCCAATCAAACTAATATTAGCAAAAGAGTAAGAAACGAACAGGAAAAAAAAACACTCATGGCACTAATAGGCTGGTAGTTACCAACAAAGAAGAGAGAACCAGTGAATTTTTACAGAAGATGAAAGAAGATAAACAGAGTAACTTACCTGGTGGAGACTAGAGAGACACCGTTATTGTTGTGTGGACTCTGGTTCTTATGGTGGCTGGTGAAAAGGACGTCGTCGATGATGGAAAAATAAAAAAGATGAGGGCTGTTGTGGAGTACCGGTGGTTGATTGTTGGACCATGGAGTCGTGGACGACTGAGAGAAAGAGATTAAAAGACTAAGGAATCCTTAGTGAGAATTTAGAATTTTAGGATTTCAATTTAGGGATTTTTTCTGTTCTGAACGTGAATGGTGAAATGTGAAGAGAAGACTGCATACGTGATTCAGTGATTTTGCAATTGTCTCTTTTGCTCTGTTAAAGCCAATAGGCGGTCGACACCTGTCATCAACACTGCATTTTTATCTTTTGCGGGTAAACTCGTTCAATTGGTGGTGAAATCACGATTTTACGTGATTTCACCCAATTTTAACGATTTTACCCATTTCCGAGTTTTATGAATGATTTAGCACGTAAAACCTATGTTGACTCTTAAAATCGTATGATTTTACGAGTTGAGTCACGATTTTAACAACCTTGCTTATATATATTAAGTATTCATAAACTATCTTTTCACATACAAATACTTTAACATATGATTGTGGGTTACAAATTGGATTGTTACATTATTTATGCTTTTTTGTCAAAGGTAGCAACTAAATCAATGAGAGATTATATAATAATAATAATAATAATAATAATAATAATAATAAATGCATAGATAAGTTTGGTTTTATAGCCTTTTTAACCTAAATAATTAAGCCCAAAGAGGTGTGTCTTAACATCCAATACCCTAAAGTCAACTGACTTAGAAGTTATTGGCTCATAACTTGTTACATGTGTTGAGAAGAAAGCTTAAGGGAATCAAACATTGCATTATCTACATTAAGTATTTGCAACCCGATTTATTAAACTCGTATGGGTGTCTCAACACCTAATGCCTCAAGACCAACTATTTTAGGAGTCATTAGCCTAAAGCACTGTGTTATTCTCCTTTATGGCATGCTTATTGTTTTTTTTATTGATAAAAACATAATATTATGGCTTATACTTATGCTTGTTGTTAAGAGGTTGTTTGACATTGCATTTCAACATGTATTTGTGTGTGTTTTAAAGGGCATTTGGCATAAAAAAATCATTAAATTGATGTGTTTTAGAGCTTTTCAATGATTTTGATGTGCTCATATCAAAAATGAAAAATATATATATATAAAATTATTTTAATATATTTTCAAGCGAAAAGCACCCTACACCACAATACTAAATATACACTAAGATGTTCTTGAACGGCTCAAAACAATTCAACCACTTGAGCATATCTTAATTTGTGGTCAAAATCTTGAAAACAAGAGAGAGAACATACTCGAGAACATATCGACAGTTTTTATGGTCCATTCATTTTATTTTATAAAACTTTCACACTTTCTAATTTCTTATAGAGGTGATGAACTTAGCCTTACTCTATAGGGCGATAATGTTAGAAGTTTTGACGAGAGTGCTGCTCACAAGTTTTAATCTCTAACCATTGTTGTTTTTGTTGGCTTTTATCTCTTCGAGTTTCATGGTAAAGCCCTTCACCTTTGAATTGAACTTTATTAAATAAATTTCCCATCATTGCTTGCAATCTTTGCTCTCTTGTGTGTTTGCTATTCTTTTCTCATGTATTAATCTTTTTGTTTTATGCTTTGCTTACCTTAATCAGGCCAGCCAAACTTGAATAGCACAATTGCTTCTCTTTGATACTTCAATCCTGATATACCAGAGCTTTTAGCATACATGCATTAGTACGTCTACTTTACTATATTAGTTGTTCTTTCAACATATGTAATTATTCTTCTTTTTCATATCAACTAATTGCTTCTTTCTTATTACATCATTAATTTCAGTTAGTTCCCTGTTGAGATTCATTAACTCCCATCATCATCCTTATGATCTCTTTGTGGCTTAAATGTTAAATTTAATGGGTATAGCAGAAATGCTTTGAGGGATGAATATCAATATTACAATATTTGTTGTAGAGTTAAAGCAATGTACCTTTAGGATACAACAAAACCTTAAAACTTATAGACAACAACTTTTATAACTTTCTTAAGAATTTATGTTTTGTTTCTTATAAATATAAACAAAGAAATTGTAAAGAAAAAATAGGGAGAAAAGAAGATTGTTTTCTAATTGATTTATACCAATATCAAACCGATATTTATAAGAAAAATAACATCATTTCATATTGATGTGTCTATAGTGTTGCGGGGCAACGTCGGGTGGCTGACACGCTTAAATAATGAGCCTTCTGAGAGGTGGTGTTGGGAAGGAAAACGTTTTGAGTTTAATCATAAAATTATGATAAAGGTTCAGGAATCGCCACCTAGTATTAAGGTTCCTAGAAAACTTATAGTATGCAAGAGTCTAAGTAAATGACTGATTGTGCAAGGAGAAAACACATCACCCCCAATGCACCATACCTAAGATAAGCTACATTGTTATTTAATTGTTTTTCTATATCAAGTTTCTATTCATTGGTCTCGTTTAAGGTTCAAGGTAGATCTCCTTTCGTGAGAAAATCTCTACTTTATTGGGTTGAAGTCCTAACCATTCTAAAGTCCAAATTTTAGCATCGCATTTATTTCGCGCTTTATATCTTTAATACTTGAGGGTGTACTTTATTATGTAGTTTTACACTCCTAAATACTAAAGTATACATCCAAACCCTAACATAAAATGAATAAAATGATTGGTGAATAGTTTTTGATAAAATCCTAATGAATAATCATAATTTGATTATGATATCTATTTTTTTGCTTTTTAAAACATAAGAAAGATGCAATTTTTATATATAAAAATATGCTTAGAAAACTTTTTAGGATCTGGTCGTATGCATGAAAAAAAGAAGATATTTTGTTTTTTTGAAAAGGAAAATTAATTTAAAAGTTTTGAGATTTTTTTTTAATTTTTAAGTTTTTTTAAGAAATGTTTTGGAGAAAATCAAGTATTTTAATATCGGATATGTATCTTACTGTGTAAAAATACAACCCAATATTATGAAAAATGGTAGAAAAACACATGAGAAAACCAGAAATATTTTGAAAGGACTTTTGAAATTATTTGGAATTTTTTTTATTTTTTTATAATATATAATATATTGTATTATATTATATTATAAAACATATGGGCTAGGCCGCCATCGGGCTAATAATTCTAGGCTCCTCACATTTTTTTTAGAATGGATCCATTCCAAAATGGAAATTAATTAAGCAACCATTGCATGCAAAATTTGCATGCAGTGGTTGGTGAGGGGAGGGGGCAAAAAAAAAAAACAACAATAGGAAAGGCTTATCTTGCCAAAAAAGTAGCAGGCAACGTTCATGGTGTTGCAAGGAAGAGCGATGAGTGGTTATTGGTGGTAACATTGGCTGAGGCGTGGCGAATGAAGTGGCCAAAGTGGTGGTTGAGAAGGGGGGAAAGAAAAAAAAACTGGGCAGAGATGATTTTTTCTCAACTTTGGCTTCTCATTTTTCCTCCTTCAGGTTATGAAATCCACCTCTATTTATAGGGGGTGGAAGAGGGATATTTTGTCTCATATGGTGCCAAATCTTGGCCCTTGATTCGACCTAGAAAGATCCTAATCGTCAGTTCAAATTGGCTATCATGAGCTGTTAATTTTGTTGCAAAAGAGGGGTTGGTCAGGTTAGTCACTTTAGGGCGGTGCCAACGCCGTTATGGTGTCAATCGGCCAGAATTGATCATACTGGGGTGTAGTTAGATGTCATCCAATTTAGTGGAGAGATGAAGCATAAAATGCCTTGGAAAGGTGGCCACTTGAACAACCTTTTCGACTAAAGTCTGAGAAGAAGATGAACAGTAACCTAGAAACGACGCCGTTTTAGAAAATTGCATTTTAGTCCCTTGATTTGTGATTTATTCTTAATTACACATCTTATTGGCTTCAAACTTTCAATTTTGTGCAATTTTACCCCTGATGAACTTCACTTTAAGCCCTAAATTTTAGTGTCCTTTTCATTTTGGTCCTTGATCTCGGATTTCTTTAATTTAACCCTTAATTGATTATTAAACTTTAAATTTTTTTCAATTCACCCCTGATTTCAGTTGATTAGGTCCTAGAATTCGACACCTTTTGCAATATGATTATTGGCTGTGAATTTCTTCAATTTAGCCCTTAATTGACCCCAAAACTTTGATTTTCTTATAATTTTACCCATGATTTCAATTAATTAACTTGGTAAAAATTAAATTTGGTCTCCTAAAATTTCAATTTTCTCAATTAAGCCCAAATTGAACTCTCAAACTTAATGTCTCACCAATTAAGCCCCTAATAAAATTAATTTGACCAATTTAAAGTATAATTAAGTCCTTCCACCTAATTAAATCCTTCAATTAGACTCAAATTAATTCTTAAACAAAATTAAACTTCAATTTAGCCCGTGATTAAATCAAATTGGCATATTGAAAATCTAATTATGTCCATAGGCTTAATTTTTATACAGATTCGTCCAATAATGACTTAATGTGACCTTAAATCTACATTGTCTCTCTAGTTTTGGGTAAAATGGGGTATAATTAGGTTCCTGATTTCGTCCAAAATTGCAGCTTGATTTTTCTATATATTTGGAATCCTTTTTAGCCTGCTTTTGCCAAAATGTCAGTCTTCTTGCTATTTTTTTATTTTTGACTTTTATTTTTAAAGGAAGAAAAATGTGAATTTAGGGAATAACCTAAAAATGAGTTATGGCATATAGAATTTAAAAACACACCTCTTCAGATCAATATTTCTATAGAATTAAAAAAGATAACCCTTCAGATAAATTAATTGAATAACTTGGCAAAAGGTGTCATGCATAATTAATTAATTAATTAATTCTAAAAATAAAAAAATATTTATTTTACATAATGTCAAATGCCCAAATGTCAAGTGTTGTGTGTGTGTATGTGTGTGTGTGTGTATTTGGCTTTCACTCCAACATCCAAATCTATTGATTTAGTGTCCCTCACATTATAAGGTACAACAAAATCACTTAACTTTCCAATGTGAGATAAATTAAAATAATAAGAGTGAAAATCAAAATAAAAAATAAATTAGAGGGCAACCTAAATTTTTTTATTGTAAGGCTAAATTGAAAAGAAAAATAACTTTAACAAAAAAAAATGAGGACCAAATTGGAAAAATAATACACCATAAACTTGAATTGAATTATTAAATTAAAAACCAATAAAACTTTTACAAAATAATCAAGGAAACAAAATTGGAAACAAAATGAATAAGGACTGAGTTGGAAAAAATAAAACATAACAAATTGGAATTGAAGGACTAAATCGGATACAAATAAAATTTGTATTAAAAGGTCAAGAAATAAAATTAAAAAATCAAAAGAATAAGGATTAAAATCAAAATATAAAAATAAAGAGGGCTAAGTTCTATTTTTTAAGGAAGAAGAGAGAAAGAAAGAAGAAAAAAAACTTGTTAGTGACAAACACACATCACTTCAAGGGAAAGAGAACATGGTAACCCTTCCAATGACATAGCAGAAGCACAGGTTTGGCCACTGTGAGACGCCGCAAGAACCTCTCACGCGCTAAAACTTTTTTCTTTTTTAAATTTAATTAATTAACTTGAAAAATACCAAACTATCCTTGATGGATATAGAATTAACAAAAAAAACCATACTAAAAGACCAAAAGACCCCTCACCCATGATTTATTTTTTTAGGTCTGAAGACAAATTTTTCTTTTCAATGTATTTTAAAAGTTGAAATAATTTAAATACCCTTACTTTAATACTTTAATAGCTTATAGCTTAGAAAATTTG
>Ga0325405_1001878_pt1 | contig 21590 bp, 12 predicted proteins | sample PopdelMetagenome_21_FD_205663 | JGI IMG/M metagenome (GOLD analysis project Ga0325405, IMG submission 205663) | Populus deltoides microbial communities from Bellville, Georgia, United States - Xylem-Control-R2 | ecosystem: Host-associated > Plants > Phyllosphere > Stem > Wood/Secondary xylem...
CAGGTTGGCCATATATGTACTCGTTATGTCTCCAGCTCCAATCAACTTGCTGATATCATGACAAAGGCTTTATTAGAGGATGAATCATCACCACACCACGTCACTGAAGAGAAGGAGGGCATGGTTAAAAAAATAAAAGTATTTGTCTATGACGAGCATCTCTGTGTAATATGATTGACCTATTACATTATATAAAATAATAATAATAATAATAATAATAATAATAATAAACGAACTAGGTTTTTGATGGCATACAGAGTGCTGTTACTTTCAAACAAAGAGGCTTGTGCATGCGGTGTGTTATTTTTGATGGTTCGTGTGTGTTAGTATTAGAGTAGGTTATGATAACCTAGTTTTTAAAAATCATTTAAAATTAAAAGGATAAGATCTTTAAATAATAAATTTTTAAATAATTTTAGATTTTTTTAACAGGATGCTAAAAACTCCCAATTAATTTTATTTTAATCTTGTTTTATTATTTTTGCTATCTGTATAGTATTTGAGAAACCCAACTTAAACGACTAAAAATTATTATTTTTTTACGGTAAAGTAAAAATAATTCACCATTACCATTCTCCTTCAGTATTTTTAAAATTTAAATTTAATTTAAGAATTTAACTTTTTTTCTAATAGTAAAGAAATACCACTTGTAATTCTAGTCGGTTAGGCAATATAAACAGTTTTCGCAAAGATTCTACTACTGATGTGTACATATTACACATGAACAAAATGCTATAGAATAACTTTCTTTTAAAAAAAAAAAAAAGTCGAGAATTTTCCTTAAAACACACACCCATGAAGAAGAGCTCACTTTACAAAAATGTACCGTAATAGTTTGCACTTTGCACCCACTCGGAAGTCCAGAATAGGAAAAGAAAAAGGACGCTTAGCGGACCCACAAAAGTTTTAAAACACCTGCATTTCTTTTTTATTTATTTATTTTCAAATTAGGATGGTAAATTTTGTGTTTTTAAAAATATCGTAATGAAAAACACAGCATTCGAAAAAAAAAATACAATTAAAAAAAAAATCGTTAGTTTAAGAAAACACCCCCTTCTTTTGCAATTATTGTCAATCCCCCACGTGGCTACCCATAATTGGACTGTCATCACAGCTGTATAAATTTCTCGCTCAAGCCAAAAGCAGAAACGCACAAAACCCCTCCCCCAACAGAGAATCAAATGATAGCTAGATGTCTGTGTAACCAACCAATCGCGTTACCAAAGTAGCCTAATGACGTGTCACTCTAACATCACCATGACCATAACAATAATAATCATAATCCAACTATGCCTTACTTTTTGATTTTGTACCTTAATAATCTACAATTACACTCTTGAATTATCCCTCATTTTTTCAGTGGTAAAGATATCCTCGTGTCTGCCACCTTCTACATTAAGTTTTATAAAATTCTTGATTTTTTTAAATTAATTTTTCAAGTTTTAATTATGAATTGTTTATGCAAAGAACCAAAAGAAAAAGAAAAAATTTCTCAATGTTTTCTGTTACTTGTTTAGCAGGAAAACATGAAAAATTAAATAGAAACAGAACATCAAAACGATAGAGAAAACATGTTGACGAGGAGAATGAAAGTCCACACATTAAACCATAAGCACCCACATGAGTAAACATTATGCCCTAGTTTTTGAAGGTTCAGACACTTGAAAGAAACATAAATGGGCAAACAAACACACGCCCTTATTTTTCTGGTGCTTCACACAGCAAACACTTAGATAGATAAGTCGATATCTTCTTTTGGGGGTTCTATGGTAAATAAGACTGTTACAATGTGAAGCCAATGAAACAGTAGGAATTACTCCCACCAATCAAATTCTTCTTCTCCTCCTCATTCTTCCCATCCATCATCTCTGGTCCACATTATGTAAGTGTTGGTTGGCACCGAGCAATCATCGCTTGAATCCTCAGCTACTTGAGATATCTGTAAACCAATTCATGCATGACGTACATATTTTAACTTGTAAATCTTTTTTATTGAGTGAAACTAGAAAGAAATCAAAGTCAGATCAGCAGCACCTTATATCGAGCACTCATTGAACCATTTGGTGTAGTGTCAAAATTTGTAGTCAGCTTTGGGCATTCAGACACCTTCAACTTCTTCAAACGAGGGAACAAGAAATCATAATATCCGAGAATGAAGGAGATAATGCTTGGTAATTGTTCTAGCGACAGCTCCCGCAGATTAGGGAGCACCATCTCCTCAACATCGACAGGTAAAGCATTAATATCATCTTGCCCAAAGACTCCCAATAATCGAGAAGCTTTTGTTACTCTAAGTATTTTGAGCTTTGGGAGACCTGAAGCCATGGCTATTGGGAAGAGATTCTTCAACTTTCTGCATTCTCTGACCTCAATTTTACACAAACTAGGAAAGCATAAAGATTGAAGATGACTTACTGACAATAACTGATCCCTTTCATCATCATCTTTAGCAATGATTTGCTCAAGTTCCTCGCATAACCTTATCTTTAGAACTTTTAGGTGAACTAGACTAGCAATCATGCTGTAAGTGAACACATGTGTAATTCTCTTACACTCATTCACCTCTAAAGTAGTCAAATTGCTCAGCACGAGACTCTTCCATATACTCCTCATGCTTGTGTCAGGTAGGGACTCCAATTTTAATGTTTCCAGACTTGTAAACCCCTGCATCAAAAGAAAACAAGGACACCAATTTGTTAGACATAATTCAAAGTAATTTCTGTGCACATTCAAACTATATTTATCCCAATACTTCAACCAAATTCTTATCACAGAAGGATACAGACAGACAGGGCAATAAGGCATGGGACCGTGAAATCATAAGTCGCAGGAGTGAAACAAACAACTCATTATTAACAGACGGAGCTTTATCGTCCCGTCCAAATACTTTCATTAATTGGAGGAAGAACCTCAATTTCACTTTAATTGGGAATGCATAAAGATTGAAAATATAGGACTCATTTCATTACAATAATTAATTTCTAACTTCTTAAGCTCTTCATCAAGAGACAGGGAATGAGATTGTTAGAAATTTATCTAAGCTCAGTGGATGGCTAAAGCATTTATCTTCACCTATCAACTACTTCAGATTTAGAAATTTGGAGGAAGAAAGAAGAAATTATCACAATGTATTGAAGTTGAGAATTTAAATTGAAAAGGAAAAAACATTAGCGGAGAATTATAAAGGACGTACTTGAAGCTGTGCCAACAAATTACCCAATTCTTCGTGGCCAAGGATGCTTAGATTTTGCAGAAAAGGTAATTGGGCAGCACGATTCTTTGGACCAAAAAAGCTGGAATTTGATTTAGACGAAAGATCCATTTCTCTTAGTCGAGGCAACTTGACGATGCCATCTCTGGGGAGTGCATCTTCTTCCCCGCTATAAAATATTTGCTTTAAATTGTCAGCAAATATAGTCATCTGTTCCAGGTTCAGAAGACTTGGAGCCACGGAGACAGGGAAGACATATTTCAGTTTACCACAGTATCTAATTGTCATCTGTTTCAGGTTCACAAGACTTGGAGACAGAGAGCCAGGGAAGACATATTCCAGTTTTTCACAGTCAGATACAAGGAGAGTTTTTAATTTTTGGAAGCTTAGAAACTCTGGAATTATTGCCTTTTCATCATCCTGTTCTCTGATAATATGCTTCAATTCATCGCAACTGCTTACCTCAAGTGTTTCTAGCTGTGGTAGACTTTGAGCGAGGGACGGTGTGAAGATAAAGGTCAGTTCTGCAAGATAAAACAACTTTAGATGAACAAGATTTTGGAGGCTGACATGTCTGGTGGGCCCCTTCCATATACATTTGAGCTGAAGTAAACGTGACAGCTTTAACGTTTTTAAAGATGACAGCAGCGGCAGCTCCTTCTCCTCCTTGCTTCCTTTACCCAATTCAAATACCTCTTCCAATGATTCGCAGCTCTCAATATTCACACTCCTTAGATTTTTCAAAGCTTGCAGCAATTTTGCTGGAAACAGAGTGCAGATATCCTCACACCCATCCACGTCTACAAATTCTAATCTTTGTAAGGAGCCCTTTCGCTGCCCAGAGAACTGAGACAATGAATTTATTATATTTTCTAAACCCACCACCCTTTTAAAAACAATTTGAGACACAGTAGGAAACAACTGCTCAAATGTATTTGCATTTAAGGATGTGGCGCTTATACCACCCAAAAATAATCTTGTCGAGGTTGGGTATCCTACTGGATCCCCTGTTGATGAATAATAATTCCCTAATATGATATCATATTTGTGCAACCTGGGAAAAACAAAATCTCTGGGAATGCATTCAACCTGCGGTATCCTCAATGATAATACAGCTAACTGAGACAATGAATTTACTTCTTGTAGGCTTGCATTCATTATTCCAGTGCTTATCCAAACAGCCCATTCCTTAAAGCTGTCTTTCCCGATCAACAGTTCTTCTAATTTCTCCAACCTTGCAATCAAATTCATAGGAATTCTTTTTAGATTCTTACAACCTGTCACATCCAACAACCTTAACTCCTTGAGCTCTCCAATTTCTTCAGGTAATGTTTCAATGTAGTAGCACCTTATAAAACAAAGAATCCTAAGTCTTTGCAGCTTTCTCAACAAATTGAGGCCCTTACATTGACACTCGATCAAAAGCAAAGATAGAAGGTTCGTTGATAATTCAAGTGATTGCAATGACAAACACCCTCCTTTCAAAGATAAAACTTCAATTTCTGTCATCTCTTTAAAAAAACTTCCTGGAACATTCAAATTATCACCCAGTTCTAACAACAGAACTTTGAGCCGTGGACATACCAATGCTTCAGGAAGTTTTGTTAGTTTATTGCCCAATAACGAAATTGTTGTACAGCCTTCAACGCTTTCAATACTCCTTGGCCACTTCTTCAATACCATGAATCCATATTCTTCTGATGATGCTATCTGAATAGCAACATCACGAACCAAGCCATGCATTTTCACATGTTCTTCAGTTTCAGTGCCCAACAGCATGCAAGAATCTTTGAGGTCTTTGATAGCTGCATAAACTCGTTCCCTTGCATCTTCAATGGATTTCACATCTTGATGTAACCCATAGCCGACTGCATATCTCGTCAAGTCCTCAATTGGAATGTTGTAATCTTCTGGAAATAAACAGCATAGCAAGAAACATAACTTGGTTTCCTTGGGCTTCAAATAATCATAGCTCAACTTAAGACATGCATATGTTCGTCCATCAATTTCTCCCAAGTCTGGAAATTGAGAGTTTTTGAGCAGTTTAGATGCTGCTTCCCACTCATATGCTTCTTTACCTCTTAGAGCCCTTCCCACTATTACAAGTGCTATAGGCAATCCTTGGCATTCTCTCGCAACCTGCTTTGCCACTATGTTTAAGGTAGATTCCCCATCACTTAAACCTGCATTGATTTTGAATAAAGACCATGCTTCGTTTTCAGATAAGAGACTTAAAAACACTTTTTGCTGGCACCCCATATCAGAACATATGTTTTCAAGACGAGTTGTTAAAAGAATTTTACAACCCCTGTGATCATCACCAAATGGGATCCCTATCTCTTTCAAGTTAATAACTTTCCAAACATCATCCAGGACTATAAGCATCTTCTTCTCTCTCAGCAGTCTCTTCCATAATCGCTCTGCTCTCCCTTCTTTACTCTTTTCTTCAATTTTCAAACCTAACTTATCTGCCATTTGGTTCTGGATGTCTGTGACATTTGGATTCTGCGACACCGTAGCCATAAAAACTTCATCAAACAGGTGCAACGCTTTGGCTCTGCTACCAACTTCTTTAACTAGGGTGGTTTTATCCATTCCTCCCATGCTGCACAGTCCGATCATATTGACATTGTCATCTTTGAGAGCTTCCATAATCTGTTTGAAAGCTTCTTTTGACGATTCTGCTATGTTTTTTTTGTGAGACAATTTCAGAAACTTTTTGCTATTCTCCTCAAGATTTCTCAAAGTCTCCGTCTTCTTTGCCAGTTCCTTGCTTAGCTTGAATTGTCGTATCCAATTTGGACACCAAGTAAAGCATTTGCCATTTTTTCCTTTTTCATTTTCCAAAGGATTCACACCTTTTATTTCGTTATTTGCATCTTCCAGCCATTTGTTGACGTCTTTCTCAATTTCTTCAGCATTCCTTTCAGCAACGTCGACATCATTTTGCAGACGACGTAGTACTAAAGCAAGGTTCTGCTTTCGTTCATTGAATTCTTGAACAAAATTGGTGAAACAGAACATGTAGCGGAACTGCCTTATTGCTGGTTCCACCAAGAGTCCTGCTTTCTTAGATATACTGGATTCATCATCACTTTCGATAGCCATTTTCCTCCCGTCTGAATATCAGAGAAATAAGGATGTCGACTGTGAGAGTGAGTAATTACAAGTAAAACAGGCATTGAGAGAATGAGAATATGAATTTTATTACCTTAGTTTGCGAAAATATGTGCGAAAATCACAGGTACTGTTTGCTCAATAAAATATAGCGAGTAACAGAACGAGAAGGACTTTAGCTCTGTATGGTTTCCAAGAAAATAAAAACAAGTAGTCAAGGTATAAGTATACCAATAATCAATTAATCTCATTGATATCTATCTATGCCATGTATAAAAGTCACTTAGTGACATAATTTTCAATATAAACATTAGATTGGACTGAAATTTGATAAAAGATTTCATAAACCTTATATCCATTGGAGTTTGAAAAAACCTTCAAATAAGAACTAGAAATTAGTATTCAGAATTTGTTATATTTTTCTAGTTTATTTAGGATTGATTTTATTTAGATTAGAACTCTTTTGTTAATATTTTAGTTTTATTTAATATCTTTTTTCTTAGTTTGTTTAGGATTTTCATTACTTTTTTTTATTTTGGAATTTTCTTGTTATCTTAGATAAATTTTTAGGTTTATTTAAAGAGTTGTAAACTTACTAAAGAAAAACTTTAAATTAGAATTTTTGTGTAATCTATTTTTTAGCATGGTTGTGTTTTCTTGTGCTTTTTGCCTTGGTTGTGTTGCAAAATATAGGTGTCTTCGTCTAATGATGTATATTTTTGTATGTCTCATATGCCAATATATCTTGTGATAATTGATCTAATATATTATATTATGATAAGATAAATAAAATACAGATTGAAGGACGTATAATTTTGTATATTTTTTATGCCAATATATCTTACATCTTATGATAAGTGGTCTAATATATGATAATATGATAAAGTAAATTTTCTAGAATTATGTATAATATAAAAATACAATTGATAAGTTATGTTATAAATGTAGTTTAATTTAACTTGATTTATTGAGTTCTTCAAGATTATATAAATTAAATGAGAACTTTAGGTCAAAAAACATCTAAATATTATTTAGATGTTTTGGTGTGAACTTTATTTAAATATGCATTTTTAGGTCAAAAAACACCCTTCATGATTTTCTAGCCACCCCTCCAGTGGTCGAGAACTTGCAAGTCTCAGTAGGTGACATATTGTTTCCTTTTATCTTTTTTCAAAAATATTTGGGGCATTTTCAAATAAAAAAAATAAGGCTCCCGTAAGCTAGCCTTTTTTAAAATAAGGGTTATCTAGGTAGATTGTTTATTTAGTCTTTTTTAAATAGTGGTTATTTCTTACTTATTTTTTATGTGTTTAATATCTCGAAGAAATTATTCCAATTCATCTATACTTTTTTTTATGTTTTACATAAATAAAATTTATTTGCATGAAGTTTTTATAAAAATAAGAATTATTTGTTCTTGGTAAGAAAAAAATAACTTTTACGATAAAAAGAAGAAGAAGAAAAGTGTGCACTAAGGAAAAAGTTGAGGTTAAATATTATATTTATCTATCTTTTAATTTTATGAAAATAATTATCATTTTATTTTATAATTTGAGTAACATTAACAATTCTTTATCAGTTTATTAGTTCATATTTTTTTAAGATTTATTGTGTTTCACATTCCTCAATTAAGAGAATCATGATGCAATGAAATGCATTTGAAACAAAATCCTATTTTTCTACTTTATTAAAAATTAACTTAAGATCCTATATGTTTTTGTATTTATTAACATATATGATCTCAGGTTTATTTTATTATATGTAAACATCAACTTTTTTTATTTACAATTATATTTTTTTCTCTCAATATCAAAAAATACATTAACAACAATTATACATCCATTCTTCTGTATTGGAAAAAATTATCTAACCTGTAGCAAAGCAAGTTAAATAAACAGGTCAATACTTTTTTTTTGTAGTTATGATTAGGGTTTTTTTTTTGTTAAAAATACATTTGAAAAGCATTCATATTTTTTTTTTTGCTAAAAAACATTTCTGACCTATAATGAAGTGCGAGTCAAATAACTACTAATATGACTATAGTGAGCATCTTTTAGTATATGTGGATGTAGGAAGCAATGTGTTATATTATTAGTTAGATATAACTTACCTATTCATTATTAAAAAAACATAAAATAAATAAATATATTAATAGAAACCTAAAAGAGATCGGCTGAAACAATATAGTTTCTAAGTGAAAATATTGTGGATTCACACAATGTTTCCTTTCTTTTTCGTTGTCTCTTTTTTATTCGGTGATCTTTAATGATTAATTGATTAAGATTGAGGTGGGTAATGTAAATTTATTTGCCTTTTTTATGGTTATTTTGCTCTTAATAAAACATCTTGATATTGGGAGGGGGATTAATTTCATAAAAAAAAAATATAATTTTGTTGTTTGTAAGAAATTGAAAATGTGAGGATTAAAATTGATACAAATAAAAAAACAGAGGCTTTTTATATATATATAAAATATGGTGTCAACTTTGGTCCTTTTTGCTTTTTGTTTTTGATCATCTATTTGATTTTTTTTTAATTTGATCTTTCAATGTTGTATTAATTGGGATTTAAAGTTGGTAATTTTATATGAGCATCTAGAACTAAATAAAAAGTCGCACCATTGGTTTGGTGCTCCACTTTACGAAAAGGAATTCAATTATATTGTTTGAGAAAAATTAAAAATAAAGAGACCAGAATTGAAACATGAAAATAAAAGGCCTTTAAAAAACAAATGTTATCAACGCCTCTATGCCTTGTGATTTTGACAAATTTTGTTTTTGCCCCTTTTAGTTTAGAAATTAAACTTTTTGGTACAAAAATTTATTTTACTTGTATTTTAATTCTTGAGTTTGAGAAAGGAGACAGAGATTAATTGAAAAATTATAAAGGAGAGAGAAATTAGTGAAAGGCTACTTTTTGGTGGAAAAACTCGTCATTCTTAGTATGAATGGATTTCATTTACTATGAGAGTTATATTTAGATTTCTTTATCTTTATCTTGCTAAAAAAAATACATCTAGCTTGATAATTAATTTAGATTCAACTTGATTTTTTATCTTTAAATCAATTAAATGTTTATTTAAGATTTTAAATGGATTTATTGAGGTCTCTTTTACATATAAACTCACTTTGATATCCCCTCCAATGTATCCAACTCTTCAATAAAAGGAACAATTTTTCATTACATTAAGCACAATATTTATTTCTCTAAGATGTACGAAGATTGTCACACCAGACATTGCAGTAGGCTTAAAACATTTTACTCAAAAGAAAAGATTTCTAGCATCTTTTTCTTAGATAAGGAAGGTCTTGTTTAAGGAGTCGTTACCTAGTATTATAATCACTAGGAACCATAATTGGTCAATAAAGATCCTATGGTATGAAACTGGTTACGTAAAAGGAAACATATTATAACCCCTTAAATATCATACCAGAGATAGGCTGCATTGCTGGTTTTTGTCACGGTAGCGAATAAGGAGAGAAAAAGTGTGTTTGTTTTTTATTTTTTAAAGTATTTTTAAAAAATAATTTTTTATTCAAAATAATTTTTTTTTCTAAAATAATTTTTTTATTTTCATATTAATATGAAAAATAATTTTTTTAAATAAAAAATATTTTTTTAATATATTTTTAAATAAAAAATATATATAAAAAACTTATTCAAGCACTTTAAATAAAAACCTTAAAATCACGGCATGATAAAAGGAGAAAGAAAAGAATGGGACAAAGAAGGAAGAAACTAAGGTCACGTAGGGGGCAGTATTGTAGAAAATAGGAGATGAAAATTAGTATGAAAAGGAGGCTATTTGTTTTTTTACTGTGTCAGAGTGGTTTTTATAATTATATTTAATTTATAAAAATATTAAATTAATATATTTTTAATATTTCTTGCTATTATATATATATATATATATAATATTTTAATATGTTTTTAAATAAAAAATTATTTTAAAAAAGTATGTTTCACAATACTAAATTACAGTATAAATTATAAATTAAAAGAGAAAGGAGTTTTTTTGTTAATTACTATTCACCAGATTTATTTCACTGTGAATGTGAATATTAATAGTGATTTTTTTTAAAAAAATTAATTTGGTATTTGATTTTTTTTTTTGCATAATTGAATCTTTTAAATCCAAATTAAAGCTCAATTGCATATTTGTTTTGAAGAATGAGGGTTGAATTGAAAGATAAAGGATTGAAGTGAAAAACTCGGCAAAAATATGTGGCGACACTGTAATTGTTTACAAAGTTCATTTTACTCCCCTATCTTTTTGAGCTACTAATTAACATGCCCCTATAATTTCTCAACATTACATTTTGTCCAGAATCTCAGATTATGCTGCAGGGACCAATTTGTAATTTTTTTAAAGTCCAGGGACTAAACTGAAATTTTCACAAATAGAGGGGCCAAACTAAAATTTCATCATCTTCAACCTCAAACCCAAAATTTTCATAGATCACCTACTGATATATCAAGATTTCTAACTCAAATTCACCATTTAAACAAACCATAACTCAAAATTATTATTTTTACCTAAAATCAGCAAAATAACTCATCACCCATAACAATTAACTCATAATATTCAAATCAATTCATCAATCAAGCCCAAAACACAATCTTCAAAACCTTAGCATTCAACAAAACAGAAAATTAAAGCTAAAAAAACATATTTATACACATCAAAGCGTAATTCTTACCTCTTAACTTATTTTCTCCAACTCTCTTCTCTTTTCTTTATCTTTTTTTCTTTTCCTCTTTTCTCTTTTTCTTCTTTCACTCTCGTGGTTTTCTCTCTAAGAATTCAGATCTCTCTCTCTCTTTTTTTTTTTACATATATTTATCAACTCTTTGTTCAATTACTACAATACCGTTCATTCATTTATACCTACTTTTAAGCCTCTAGGGGTTTTGTTGTCTTTTTCTATTCTCTTTTATTTTCACATCATCACAATAAAATTGTTTTCTTTTTATTAAGCTGCTAATTTATGCAGCTTTAGCTCTTGTTCTCTTTTCATGTTTAGCAACTCTGATCTGTTCCTTTTCTTTACATGATATAAGAGCAGGTTCTTACCTCTTGAAGTCTGCTGGATAAACCTATCAGCAGAAGATCCTGAACCGATCCCAAATCACAGCTTCAATCCCCACCACAACCAATCTCCTCTTTCCCGTAGTCTTTTGTCCTCAATTGGGAAATAATCCAAAATCAACAACCGGTCCGGAGATAGTTTGTGTGAAAAGAAACGGCTGAAAGATGAAATGTGAAGGTTATGGTGAGAAATTAGATCACAAACTTACTTTGTCCTACTAATGCTTCTGCTTTCATTGTTTCGAAAGTAAAAGAGACATAAACATAATCATTTCCTTCCTTTTACTTTCCACTTCTTTGTAATATTGGATTGCAAACGGGATGGTGCTTGGGGGGGCAGTTTTTCTTTTCCTTTCTTTTTAAAATTTTATGCCTTGGGTGAGGAAATTAGGGGAGCATTAGACTTTTTAAAAGACTACAAAAAAAAGCAATGTCTCATCTTTTGATATGGTGGTACAAGATACACCATGGTATGGTGGTCTTCCATGATCAGTTTGTTGATGAAGATATGGTATGGTGGTCTTCCATGATCAGTTTGTTGATGAAGATATCGAAAGATTCGAGTCTCCGTTTTAGCTCAGTTTGGAAGCAAGGCCGAAAGTTATGATTATTTTAAAAGAATTTTTATTGATGGTTGCATTTCTTTTAAATAGCTAGCTAGGTAATTTCTCAGTGTGTTTTCTGTTTAGCAATAGCTAGCAAGGTATCTGCTTAAAAAGACCATTGAACAAGGGATGAGCCATTCAGCAAGGGATTCTGCTAGGAAAACATGAAATTGTTCTTCTAAACAAATAGTACAGCAGCAAGTCTCAGTCACCTATTGACGAAATTGTTGTATTTCTAATGACAATGCTAATAAAAAAAAGTTGAGCCAGCATGACACATGAAATTCAAAAATAACAAAATAACATTAGAATATAAATATTTATATTATAATTATGCATCTTAAAAAATCACTTGATGAAACAAGTAGGGTAGAGAAATATAAGACTTCTAGGAAATTGTTTCACTGTAAAATGGCTGAAGGTTCTTTTATGAACACTTATATTAAAATATTGGGTCAATTAATCTTTGTTATTTAATATGAATAAAGTGTTGATTTAGTCATTATCTCAAAGCTTTTGTTAGTTCATTATAAATTATCACTCGGATAAATTACAATAAATGAATGCAAAATATAAAGACAACAACAAATAACACAAGAATTAGTAGAAACACACTCACCTTATAGTAGAGACAAGCGAATGATTATGAATGGAAGGTTCATGCACGATCACTTGGTCGACACTCACACACTTGATAACACCTTTGATCTATCGATCGATTACAACCACAAATATAATTTATCTAAGGAGTTATGTATGTGATCTTACTATAGGTATGGTCTCTCAAGGGGACATTAACGAAAAGAATTGAAAAGGAGAAAATAATTAGTTGAATGAAGGAAGCTCTCTGCCACTTATTCCACATATCACACTCAATGAACATTATTTACCCAATAAAGGAAAAGGAGACATTCCTTCAAGTTTGCTTTACTTATGATGAAGGCTAAGGACAACAACATCTGCAAGCTAAAGAGGTATAATCATAAGATTGTGGGTTGGGACCAAAAAAAAAAGAATTTTTCTAGTATCCGTGATCACTACTGGTGAGAAATTAGATGACAAACTTACTTTGTCCTACTAATGCTTTTGCTTTCATTGTTTCGAAAGTAATTAAACGAGACATAAAAGAGGAAAAATAGAATTGCTATAGAAGAAAGTCTGTTTATTATCACACACACACACAATACTTCTCTGTATTGATAGAGAAGCTATATATAAACTTATACATTCTTGGTTGTCGCACGAAATAAGGAAAGAAAAGATTGCTATTCTATCTCCATGATTTCAGCAGCTGAATACCGATAGGATTATCAAGTGTAGCTGTCATCTTGCTGGAGTTCCTTTATCTGTTGAACTATCATTTACGTAGGAATTTGTTACTCCTAGGAAGTCCTTATCACCAACCATATTTCCTTTTATATGTCTGTGAGTATAATCATCCTTATTACTCTGTAATTCTTCCTTGTCACTCCATGATTTGTGAGATAGACTCACGATTATTGCTAACAGGGGACTGTAAGTTGCTACTATCCCCCCGCAAACTGAGCCGAGGTTGAAGGCACAGTTTGTTGCGAAAGTAAGATAGGGCAGCCTTGGGCACTGGTTTTGTAAATATATCAGCAACCTGGTTAGCTGAGGAAACATGTTTAGTGACAAGTAATCCAAGTACAACTCGTTCACGTACAAAATGGTAATCCAACTCAATGTGCTTACTCCGAGCATGAAAAACAGGATTAATGGCCATGTATAGAGCACTGATATTATCGCAGTAGAGAACTGGTGTATGTGATAGGGATATGCAAAGATCTGTGAGGATGTATGTGAGCCACGTAAGTTCAGCAGTATTATTAGTCATAGCTCGATATTCAGCTTCAGTACTGGATCGCGAGATTGTGTGTTGTTTTTTTGCACACCATGAAATGATATTGGTGCCAAGTAAAGTGCAGTAATCAGTGGTAGATCTCCGTGTTATAGAGCAGCCTACCCAATCCGCATCAGAGAAGGCATGCAAGTCAAGTGTTGTATTGGATGAGAGACATAGACCAGTAGCTATTGTGCATGAATTGTGAAACAAAGTTGGCACTGTAGGATAGATCAGGTCATGTGAGGGTGAGGTATTGGAGAGCACTAACAATCCTACGAAACTGACTGGGATCAACAATGGAGGATGTATTTGCATCTATTTTGAATTTGGCTTCCAAAGGCATGCTCATGGGTTTACAATGAAGCATATTAGAGCGGTCAAGGATGGTAAGTGCATAATGTGACTGAGACAAATGGAGTCCATCTGCTGTTGTAGAAATTTCAACACCTAAGAAATGATGCACAGGTCATAAGTCTTTCATTGAGAATTCACAACTTACTATGTGAATAAAGGAGTTGACCAGTTCGGTTGATGAACCTGTAAGAAACATATCATCAACGTAAAGAAGTAAGGCCAGAATTCCGTGTGCTGAGTGAAAGACAAAAAGAGAAGGATCAGCAAAACTACAGAAGAAACCATACGATATAAGAAAATCACTGAGTCTATCAAACCAGGCACGTGGTGCGTGTTTGAGCCCATATAAGGCACGCTGAAGCTTACATACATGCATAAGGTACTGTTGATCAGCCATACCTGGTGGTTGTGTCATATATATATATTCCATAATGTTGCCATGTAAAAACGCATTCTTGACGTCAAGTTGATGAATGGGCTAGTGTTTCACAAGAGCAATAGTTAAAATTATTCGAATTGTACCTGGTTTTATTACAGGAGAGAACATCTCTTTGTAGTCAATACCATCAATTTGATGATAGCCTTTGGCAACTAACCATGCTTTTAGGCGATCCAATGTTCCATCTGGTTTTAGTTTGGTCTTAAAAACCCATTTGGACCCAATCACATGCATATCTGGAGTGTGGGGAACTAATCGCCATGTATCATTGTGATGTAGTGTTGTAAGTTCATCATCCATTGTAGCTTTCCAACCGGGATGCAATAGGGCTACTTTAATGTTGTTTGGTTCACGAGATATTGTTGGAGATGATGTTATTGTCAAGGCATATTTAGGATTCGACTTCACTACTCCATGCTGGGACCTGGTTAGCATAGGATAACGTGTTGTTGCTTCATGAGAAGGATGGGATGAATGAGGTTCTGAAGTTTGTGTATCATTAATTGGAGGGAAGAGTGCAGGTTGTATTTCAGTGCTTAATATTGGTATTGGGGTGTGCATGGGAAGAGCTGCTGAAAGCTGAGTATTAAAATCAGTTACATCATCTTCGAGTGCGGTTGTTTCATGTGTTGAATTTGATACAGACTGCCAGAAATGTTGATCAACAGGTGGAAGAGGAATAAGATTTGTTGACGCAGATTGTTGTGGAAGAACTTCTGTTTCTGCATCTGTTTCTAAAAAAGTGTTAGAAAATGGTATCTAGGAATCAAGTATATTAAGAACATATGAGGCAGCAGGTGAATTTGAAGAAGATTTAAACGAAAAAACAATCTCATCAAAAACAACATGGCGAGAAATGAAAAATTTACGACTTGGTGGGTGAAAACACTTGTATCCTTTATGTTTTTCACTGTATCCTACAAAAACACACAAGACTGTTTTCGGGTCAAATTTATGGTTTCTTGTATTCCATGTATATAGAAAACATTTAAAGCCAAACACCCGAAGTGACGTGTAATCAGGTTGTGTTCCATGTAGCATGAAATATGGAGTGCCAAAATGTAGAGATGATGATGGTAGTCGATTAATGAGAAACATCGTTGTGGTGAAGGCTTCCACCCATAATGAAAGAGGTGCACTACTATGAAACAACATTGTCATACCTAATTCGCGTATAATTTTATGCCTTTTCTCAACCATACCTGTTTGCTCTGGGGTATAGGGGCATGAGATCTGATGAAGAATACCTGTGGCCAGAAAGAGTGATGACAATCTAGAGTTAACAAACTCTCCTCCTCCATCGGAGTGAAAGATTTTTATTTTTTACTGAACTGTCTTTCAGCATACTGTTCAAATGCTAGATAGGCAGTGAAAAAATCTGATTTGTGCTTCAAAGGTATAATCCAAGTATACTTTGAGAAATCATCAACTAAACATGAATAAAACTTAAACTTGTCAATAGATAAAACTGGTGCAGGTCCCCACAAATTGCAGTGAATCTTATCAAAAATGCCAGAGCTAGAATGTTCAGAATGAGCAAAAGGAAGTTTACTAAGTTTTCCTAATTGACAACTATCACATAAATGTTCTGTCCGTGAGGGACCTATAACATCAATTAACCCTTTATTCTTTAATAATGGAACAGCTGAAGCTTGAGGATGTCCCAAGCGTTGGTGCCAAATGTTTGCAGTGCCAGATTTGAATCGATAAGAGAAGTGTGCTTCTGGTACATTGGATAAAACATACAGGTCACCCTTCTTTTTCCTTGTTATTAGTTGATGTCCTGTCTTTTGTTCCTTTACACAAAAATCAACATTAGAAAATTCACAATTGACAGGAAATTGAGAGGTTAGTTGACTTATCGAAAGCAAGTTCTTTTTTAGATCTGGAACTAAAAGAACATCATAAAGAGGCAATGTCTTACCTTTTTGTTTAATGCACGAATCACCAATAGCTATGATAGGTATAGAAGAACCATCTCCAATTATGACAGAATTAGATCCAGAGTATTTATGGATATTAGTCAAAATACCTTGCATTCCTGTCATGTGATTTGAAGCTCCTGTGTCAAAAGTCCATTATGTTTCAGTAATGGAATTATCTAAGGTGAGTGCAGCAAGAGCTTGTGGAATTACATCATTCTGAGTTGTTTTTTTGTGTATCCACCAACAGATTTTGGCAATATGGCCTGGTTTCTCAAAGTATTGACATGTCTCATTACGATATAGATCTTGTTCTGCTGCTGTCATGCGTCATTCTCCTGGTGGTGGTCGTCATTGTGTAGCTGATGTTGAATTGTCTAAATAGCTATATTGTTGGTTCCGAAATTGTTTTGCTTGGAATCCACGACCTGTAGAAGTAAATGTGTTGTTGCGATTTTTTGGCATATTGCTTTGAAACTGTTTCTGTTGTTGTCCATAGAAAGCTAAATGTGGGGTGAATTGAGAAAAAGGTGCATCTGATTGGTTTGAAAACCAACTACGACGTTGATCCAGGCTTTGCAACTGTGAAATCAGTTCTGTGTAGGTTGGTCTTGGTGGTTTCAACATTGTTGTTGTAAAGGTTTCATACTGCGGTCCTAGACTTGTGAGAAGGCAGAAAACCTTTTCTTTACCTGGTAGGGGTTTTCCAATACCAGCAAGAATATCATATAGACCTTTAAAAATACGTATGTGATCTCCAATGGTCCTGTTGTCATCCTTACGAAGATAAGTCAGTTGTTGTCGTAATGTAAACTCGTGCTCTTGAGAGTCTTGTGCATAAGCATCTGTCAATGCTTCCCAGACTACAAGTGTTGTGTTTAAGCCGATGACAAGTCCAAGTGCTTCTTCAGAGAGGGTTCCAATGATCCAACCCCTGAGAAGACTGTCGCACCATCGCGGCGGAGCGCGGCGTCACGACGATCCTCGATTGGTTTCAGGGTTTTTCTTTGTTTTGAATAAGGGAGTCGCCACCTAGTATTATGGTCACTAGAAAACCTAACTGGTCTTTCAGAGATTCTAAGGCAAGGGACTGGTTGCGTAAAGGGAAGGTATTAGCACCCCTAGTACGCCCTAACTAAGGTAAGTTGCTTGGTGTTTGGTTTGCCTTATAATTGCTATGGTGTTGGTGTTCTCTTAATTAGTTTTCCTATGATAGGTTTGTTATGATGAATGATTTGGGTTCAAAGTCTAAAAGCAAGAATTCTTAGCCAATACAGATCATACCTTTAGATATGTCTGCAAAGTGCCAAGGGGAACCAGTGCAGATCTCTTGAAATTTGTGTTTGATTTAGACTAAATTTATTAAGATAGAAATCCAAGGAGATTCAATGTGCTTTAAAAGCTCATTTTTCCCTTGGTATTTCAAGTGTTTGCGACTCGTAAATTCAGAGCGCTTTAAAAGCCTCTTTTTTGCCTTAGTATTTCATACTTTCACGGCTCGTAAACCGTGGAGTCAAAAAATTAAAATATCCTTAATTATAATCGAGACTTCTTTCAAAGATGTATGATGTCTTATTATTCCTAGAAAAATATTTTAAATATTAACCACTTGGGTTTCTTTATCCAAACATTAACAGCGAATAATAACAAATTATTCCCAATAATATTTTGGATATTCATCCCTTAGGGATTTCTTTATCCAAACATTAACAGTGAATAATTGATGAATTCCTGCCAAAATAAAGTTTTTATATTTTTTTGGAATATTGGTCAATACCCTTTGGAGTTTTACAAATATGTTGTAAAATCCAGAAATGCAAGAAAATAATTTTTGTTGTGTTTAAGAAATCCATGCGAAAACGCATTTTCAAAACTTCCAATATTTTTGTATAAAAAATAGCGTTCAAAACATGTTAGGGTATTGACCGTATGCAACACACAAAAAAACATTTTTTAATATATATGTATATTTGTCACATTGCGTTGAAAACTAGGTATTCTAAATACTAGATTTCTATTTTTACAATAAAAAAAAAACACACAAAAGAGATAAATACACATGCCTTGCCCGGTTACTGTTCAAGTGAATTAAATTTCACTTGAATAGTAACAAATGCAAGAATGCATGCAAAAGCTGGGAATAAAAGACAGCTTACATGGTCTGCTGGCGATCCCTTTTTTTTTTCGTCTGGCGTTCTCCCGTGTTGCTTGCCTCTTTCTCCTTTCTTCTCCCTGTTTTCTTCTCTTCTCTTTCCCTTCTTCTTTGTCTGCTTTCCTTTTCTTGAAAGCTGGCGCTGAGACAGATGAAGACGACAGGTGCTGAAGCTTCTACGCTCAGCCAATGGTTGCTGCTTCTGGGAACAGCGAAAGCAATGGCCACACCGGTTTTGGTGTCTGTTCGTTTTCTCTCCTTCTGCTGATGTTTTCCCTCAAGATGACGAAGATGATGGCAATGAAGGCGTGTTGTGCTGGTGGAGTTGTCGCCTCTGTGTTTTCCTTGCTTTCGAGAGTGTCGTTCTTATGGCTTTCTCTGCCCTGCCTCTCTCTCGTTTCTTCTTGTCTTTCTTTTCTCGTTTTTCTCTGTTCTCTCCTCTCTTTTCTACCCCCCTAGCTAGGTCATTAGAGGGGCTTATATATAGTCTAATATATCTCTATTTAGGAAAGATTCAATGCATTAATTCTAGGATGCAAATCCCTGCTGATTTACAGTAAAAAAAGAACGCAAAAGGAAACTGAAATATCATGATTCTGATGTCTGATTTCTTTCCAGTTTTTAAGAGGATGGTGTGGCTTCTTTCTTTCCTTACATAGGGCCAGCAACCCTTTGAAATGAGGCAATAAAAACGTGGTTGCAGCTCCAAAAATTAGGCGTGATGATAAAGGAAAACAGCAGGAATTTGCAGAGAAAACAAGGAAAGAACTCAGCTGGGAAGGTTTGTGCAAGAAAGAAATCATACGGGGGGAGGGGTTCTTCTCAAAATGACAATCTTAAAAATGAGAGCAAAACGTGACCAGCTCCCCTATCCAACTTTCAATATCTTTCTTCAATTAAATCCCTCATTTTAGCACTTTCGATTCAGTCCTTGGTCCAAAAAAATCCTTCAAATCAGTCCCACGAACTTGGGCTAGATCCTTCTCGTGGCAGAATTCTCTGCCTTCACGTTAGATATTCAAATAGGAATATCTTAAGCTTCTGATATTGAAATCAAATGATTCAAAAGCCCAAATTTATCTACGTTTCTAGGACTACAACTTTGATGAAGGAGTCAAAGTGAGATAAAATCATTTTACAGAACAGAATATAGCAGTAATTTGGTTGGTCAGAAAGGGTTTCCTGTTCTAATTCAGAAACTGACCATGTCGAGCATCCTGATATGACTGAGAGTTTGAACTAAGAATAAAAATCACAAAATTTGTGATGAAAATAGAGTTTTTTTAATGCAGACGCTGATCAATATCCTTCTCACGGCAGAATTCTCTCCCTTCATGTTAGATATTCAAAAGGGAATATCTTGAGCTTATGATATCAAAATCAAGCAATTCAAAGGCCCAAATTCATCTACGCGTCTAGGATTACAACTTTGATGAAGGAGTCGAAGTGAAATAAAATCGTTTTAGAGAACAAAATCTGGCAGTAATCTAGTTGGTCAAAAAGGGTCTCCTATTCTAATTCAGAAACTGACAAATGTCGAGAATCCTGATATGACTGAGAGTATGATCTAAGAACAAATCAACAAAATTTGTGATGAAAATAGAGTTTTTTTAGTGCAAACTCAGGTCAGTATCCTTCTCGCGGTAGAATTTTCTACCTTCACATTAGATATTCAAATTGGAATATCTTGAGCTTTTGATATCAAAATCAAGCGATTCAAAAGCCCAAAAGCATCTAAGCGTCTAGGACTACAACTTTGATGAAGGAGTTGAAGTGAGATAAAATCGTTTTAGATAACAGAATCTGGCTGTAATCTAGTTGGTCAAAAAGGTTCTTAATCTGACAATGCTGAGCATCCAAATATGACTCAGAATCTGCCCTCAGAACAATGATCCCTAGGCCCTAATAAAGGTGTACATCAATTTTTCAACATGTCATGAGTGACAGAATATACCTAAGATGGTCAGATATCATACGAAACCGAGTCAAAATCAGAGGCTAAATTGGAACAAAAAATTGCGATAGCAGCAAAACCATTTTTTTTAATGCAAATTTTGAGGGATTTATTCAACCTTAAAGATCAGATAAAAAAGAAATGAATTTAGCATTATGAAGACTCCAGATCAACCTAAGAAAACTTGATGATTTTGGTAGCAAAGGGGAAGGATAAAAAAGAGCAGAAAACAGCTCAAACAAGGTTTCGAAAAAAAATATGTTTCTTTCTTTGTAATGGATTGCAAACGGGATGGTGCTTAGGGGGGCCAGTTTTTATTTTCCTTTATTTTTAAAATCTTATGCCTTGGGTGAGGGAATTAGTGGAGCATTAGACTTTTTAAAAGACAACAAAAAGAAGCAATGTCTCATCTTTTGATATGGTGGTCTTCCATGATAAGTTTGTTGATGAAGATATCGAAAGATTCGAGTCTCCGTTCTAGCTAGGTTGGAAGCTAGGCCGAAAGCTAAGCTTCTTTTAATTATGAATTGTTTATGCAAAGGAAACCCAGAAGCTTGAACAAACAGAAATGCCTTGTTGATTTCTCTGCTACTACTCATTATTTCCAATATTATTCCATTATCTTACCCGAAAGCAATTATACAAGAAATTTCATTATCCTGCCCCAAAGGATTTAAACCAAGTTTGATATCAAAACCGGAGTTGTGGTATATAAACCTTCCTCGTGGGATCGACCCCTTGCTTGCTCTATACAAATTTCTTTTTCCTCACCTTACCCCTAGCCCCATTACAACCGGAAAATAAGACCTTTTGATTCATGCATTGCTTGTAATATGTTAGTAATGGAGATAAGATTGAAGAGCAAGCTTATGGTAGATTATAT
>Ga0325405_1001881_pt1 | contig 21567 bp, 8 predicted proteins | sample PopdelMetagenome_21_FD_205663 | JGI IMG/M metagenome (GOLD analysis project Ga0325405, IMG submission 205663) | Populus deltoides microbial communities from Bellville, Georgia, United States - Xylem-Control-R2 | ecosystem: Host-associated > Plants > Phyllosphere > Stem > Wood/Secondary xylem...
CCTCTTTGTTTGTTTGCTTGAGTAAGAGATGAGAGAGAGATAAGGGTGTTTTAGGAATTTCATCATTAAGGGGATTGATTAGAGGAGAGCGGGGGATCGCTCGTTGAGGCAACTGTTCAATTGTCAGCCTTGTCCTTCTCACAGGGATAGCGTCATGTTTTCTTTTATTATTTTTTTATTAAAAAATGGAATTAAATGGTTAATTCATAATTGATTTTTTTTATTTTTTTCTAGTTATATTGTTTTTAAATTAGAATTCTGATTTTTCTTATGAAAATAGTTTTAAGAAGTAATATAACTATTATTTTAAGATTTTCCTTCACATCTCCTTACATTTTTTTTTCTCGTTGCTTTTTTTTTTTTTTTGGTTTCATTACCAATTTCTCTAGAGGGAATGGATCCACGAAGACGGTGGGAGCCCTTGACTATGGTAATATTTGGGAACGCGGTTGCGGCGGTGTTTTTAAAAAATTTAAATTTTTTTGTTAAAATTTAATATGATTTGTATGTTTTGAATTGTTTTGATGTGCTGATATCAAAAATGATTTTTAAAAAATAAAAAAAATCATTGACATGCATTTTAGCACGAAAAGTTATTTGAAAAGCACCCGCAACTACACACTGCCAAACACGCTCTATAGATAAGCCACGTGGATTTAAGTGGAGTCCACCTTCTAATTTTTGTTTTATTAGGAGGTGTTGATGCATCCGTCAGCACACCTATTTAGAGGATGATTGGGTTAGAGGTGGAGGTTGAGGTTTGAATGTGGGACCCACTAAAAAGTTATGAAAAACAAGAAATATTAGCTTTTGTGGTTGAGTTTTGTGCATAATTGGGTTGTACCCAACTACAACCTCAACCACAAAAGCTAAACCAAACACACCCTTAGAGACACATTAATGAGGTTTTAATTTTTTTTAATTATCATCCTAATCCATGAGAAATGACTGATAATTATGATGTCGTTCAAAAATTTCGGAATAGTTTATTTTTACGGTATAAAATTATATTTTAAAAATTTTAATTTATTTATTTTAAATTAATTTATTGTAGTATTAAAAATAAATTTTTTTAAAAATATATATATTATTTTAATATATTTTTTAAAAATATATATTTCAAAAAGCTACCATTAAGTATGCTCTAATGCATGTAAGTTTTTTTTATTATAAAAAATAATTAATTAATACTGGTTAGTTGAAATAGGGTGTCACGTCCAAGAAAGTTTTCTAAAGCACCCTGTTGTTAACCCTTTACCTCAATAATATTGCACTTGCTTGCAGCCGGTTCTAGGGGATAATATTTTATATTATTTCTAAAGTATTTTATTAATATGAAAAACTTCTCTAGAATGTACGAATCGACAATGAATTTCAGAAATTTTTTAAAAATATTTTTTATTTAAAAATATATTAAAATAATATTTATTTTATTTTTAAAAAATTATTTTTAATATCAGTACATTAAAATGATCTGATAACACCAAAAAAATATTAATTTAAAATAAAATAAAATAAAAATATTTCAAATTTTTTCAAAAATATTTTTGAAACATAAAAATAAAAAACTATATATTACCGTGTTTTTTTAAAAGAATCAATGGAGTTATCTTTTACATGTATCTTTTTGTAATAAACAATTGCTCCTAGATAATAAAAAAAAATAGTCATTAGGATCTTATAAAAATATTATTCGACCAACAATAATTACCTTCATAATCAATCTTAATTAAGTGGTTCATATTTAAATTATAAGACGAATTTTATATAAAAAGTAATTGTGAATTAATATATTTATAAGAAGTTTTGTTATCCTGATTTTTTTTCATAAAAAGTCGTGATTAAATTCAGAAAATATATTATTTTCTTTCTAAAACAATAAAGAAAATATAATATTTTGGGTCACCAATTTCTTTCAAAAAGAAAAAATTATGCATAAAAATTTATTATTATTATAAAAAAAGATTCTAACTAAAAGATACATAAAGAGGAAGATTATAAGTAAAAATGTTAAAACATCCTAATCTCTCTCTCAATATGATGCCCTCAAACCTTTATATATATATATATATATATAAACACCCACCAAACACTTTTATTTTCCTTAAAACACCTAAAAGTCAAACCATCCTAATCTCTAAACAATCATGGATGTTTTTATGCTCAAAATCCATTGGTGTCTTTGTTGTCGTCATTGTTGCCGCCACCCCGGCTCTTTTTCTAGTTCTACAAGCAAGGTAAATATATTATATTGCTATAAATTTGTGTTTGATTTAGTTGAAATAAAATAATTATTTTGGTTGAGTATATAGGGTTTAGGGTAAATTTAGGGTTTGTTGAATTAATGATAAATTAGTTTTGAATACCATCAATTAGGGTTGATTTAATATAGTTGAACATAAAAATAAGTTAAATCAAGTATGAATTAATTATTTTAATTAATTATGTGTTGCAATTAATTTTGTATAAATTGTTGAATTATAGATTTTGTATGGATTGTTGGAATCAGCTAATAATATAATTAACTACACTTGATGATTTCATGCAATAAAGCATGAATGTGGTAGAATTATGATGAAAATTGATATTTGCTTTGAATTATTTTATTTTTTTATGAATTTGAGTTTGATGTAATGTAATTGAGTATGAAAATATCAATTAGATTTGGCATCATGAATGATGTTTAATTTTGGTCAAGTTTGATTTTACAATAAATTTTAGGAATTTGCTATGAATTTTGCTAATTAAGGTTGGGGTAATGCAATTTAGTTAAAATTACATTTAATTGACTAGAATTCAATTTTTTTTTTACAAAATGTCTTATAACATATTTATATAATGTCATTACAGTGGCAATATTATTCCTAATGTGAACAATAATATCATGTATAATGGCAGGAGTAGCTTTTTGTTAAATAATAATTTAGGAATGTTATATACAAAAATGAATGTCATGAAGATGAGTGGAATTATAATAATATTAATGTTGAAATAACTTGGAGGTGTCAAATTTGTGAGTATCAGTGTTATCCTATAGGATACCATTAGTATTGTCCCTAATATTTTATTAGCAATATAAATTTGAAGATTCAGCTACAAAAAAGATTTAATAAGGATGTGTTATGAACCTTCAAAACACAAATTTGATTTGTGGTATGAAAGGTAAGTCAAACCAAGCATATCAAGAATGACTTAAATGGAAACTAGAAGAAAAGTAGGCTTTATGTTATAATAGTGGTCATTGACAACTAATATTTCAAAATCTTTTAATCATGTTCTTAAATATGCTTATGCAATGGATGTTTCAACTTTAGTGCAATTAACATTTTACAAGTGTAATAGTTATTGGGTCAAGCGAAAACATGAAGCTAATGATTTTATTTAATATGGAATAATTTGCCCCCCAACAAATTCAGATTGATTGATAATTAGCAGAGATAGATCAAAAAATCATACTACAATGTTGTTTGACTCTGAGCAACAAATGTTCCAAGTTAACACCCCAATTAAATTGAGTGTTGTAGAAAAGTTAGACAAGTAGTTAAACTGAATGAGAGAACATGCATATATGGTAATGACAAACATTTCAATGTCCGTGTTCACACGTTCTTATATGTTGTGCTGAGAATCACTTAGACTTTACATAATTTGCTGATGATCAGTACATGATTTAGAGCTGCATATCAGTATATGACATGTCATTCCATCCATTACTAGATGAGTTAAAATGAAGTAATTACACTAGACCTCGAGTTGAAATAGACTCATCTAAATGGAAATTCAAGCATGGTCAATGAATATCTACTCATTTGCATAACGAGATGGATGCAAGAGAAGGTCATACACATTATATGTGTGGCATATGTAATGACACATGCCATAATAGAAAAACATGTTCTAATCGATAATGTATGTATGACAATATAATTGTATGACAAAACATATATTTGTTATGATATATTGTAATATTTTTGTAGAGCATATTATACTTATCTAATTTCACATCAAACTTAGATATTATTACATAGGATGTCATGCACTCAAGGTGGTGGATCGTCTACTCATTTTAAGTGTCTAAATTATAACGATTATATTCTTGAACAACATAATGATGACATCCACAGAGAGCATGACTATAATCATGGAGAGCATGATTTAGAGTACATGCCTAGTGGACCCGCTAACATATATGTCCTGCAGTTACAGAATAAACATCGATTAGAGGAAGTTTTCACTGGTATTATAAGAATATTTATTTTTAATTTACTTAAAATTAAAGGTATTATATATTTATGTATTTATATTTTAAATTGTTATACAGGATGAGACCATGATTTATTATCGTACACATAAGCAGATGAGACTACAAGAACAAGTTTAGCCATATGTGTTCCAAACATGTTTTTTATATGTTAGTTTTTAAAACCAAATCATGCTTAACCACGACTTGATCCATACACTGATTGAGCGATGGAGATGTGAGACACACACATTCCACCTTAGACATGAGGAGATAACATCGACATTACAGGACATGGCGATTTTACTTGGACTGCTTATTGATGAATTGGCAATCACATCTACCAGCATTCATAATTTTATTGTGTTACATTTAGATACCCCATTCTTCTGAATTGAAGGGGGTAGCATACGTCTTAAATGGATTGAGAAGACATTTACAACACCACCAGATGATCCTAACAATGAGGTCTTGCGAGGTTACCAATTAATTATTATGATTTGAGTATATTGATTATTTGTTAAGTTTGGATTAATTGTTATGATAATTTTAATGTGTTACGTAGGTATACCAAATCATATTACTATATATGTTTGACAGTGTGTTATTTACAAACCTCATAGAGAGATGTGTCTCTAATTTATTTAACGCTACTATATGATTTTGACGTCATTTCCATATATAGTTGGGGATCTATTGTGTTAGCATGCTTGTATAGACATCTATGTCCTGCATGCATGAAAAAAGCCAAACAAATTAGGGGATGTTTGCTACTTCTACAGGTATGAAACGAAGAATTTCAAATAACTATTTATATTTTAAATGTTTCTTATTAACACAAAATAAACAACTCATTTTTATTTAATAACAATTATGGTCCTAGAAGCATCTTCATATGGGTCGGCCCCAAATACCTAGATTATTGCTTATGACTATCCAAACTATAAGCGTTACACTTTAACTCCTACTAGAATACAGGTATTGCAAAGTTATTTTGTAATTTTATGCATTTATATTTTTTAATTTTAACTTTAAAAATACAATTAAACTGACATATTTGTAATGTTAGATGGTGTGCTGGTAGAGTTTTTTATTGTAATCCAACACATGTATTGACATTTTATTGAAATGAGCTAAATTGTAAAGCATATTATCCAGGTATTTTTTTGAATCATTTGTTAAATAAAAACTTAACTTCATCGGATTATTATTGTTTAATATTTAAAAAACTTATATTGTATAGGTCATGTTGGTCCTGTTGATATTTTTCGAGATGCTTAAGTTGCATTATCCAAATTGATAATGTGATAGTTAAGCTACAGACAACACATTCTGGTCAACATTGATATAAGTGATACTTTGTATGCCATAAACTGTTAGAGTAAAAATGATGATTACGACTAATTAAATTATCATGAAGTTTATGTATCACAGTTGGATGCATGAAGGAATGGGATATTTACATAAATGTATCATGTGATTACAAATAAGGATTATTTGATTTGGTACATAAATATCACACGTCAGGTCATTACTCCAAATCCCAAGCAGGTTCCTCTACCTAGATACATGCAATATGAACAACATGCCTAGTGAATTTAAAATATCATAAGTAATCAAATCTTTTTATAATTAATTTATGTTAAATGTTGGGTTTTATTTATTGATCTTTTAATTTAACATTAATGTTTTATTAATATTAGGTTGCTTACACAGGAGGGTCGAGAGATCATATCTGTGGTTTATAATATTGACAAAGAAAATGAAGGATACAACTATGTGTCCTGGTGGTTCGATGTTTGCCGTATTGGATTTAAAACATTTGGAGAGAGGTTAACTCTTGATGATTCTATGGTAGAAGATGAGGCCACTCAAACAGGGGTAGGAGATGGACCCAATCGTGCTATTAATGAGCATAGGTCATCCAGTAGATGATGTAAACATAGATAGATGGATGGGTAATGTTGATATATTTTGTTATTTCAATTATTATAATGTTGTATTATTTAAGTATTTGAGATTTATTTTGTATGTATATATGTTTTTTTTATTTGCATTTCTAGGGCTACTTGTGATTACAAAATACGAGAATTTATTAAGTTTGGTTATTGTGGTTCTTTGCAAGGTTTTTTAAACAGGACAAAATTTTAGGTATAGTTCCTATATAGGGAAACTTTGCCCAAATTTTGTTAAAACTGGAAATTTTTAACTCTCTAAAATCATTAACTAAATTTAATATCAGATTAACAAACTATATAATAAATCTCATAAGAAACATTTTTTGTTAGATTTAGATGTTAGAGAAATTTGTTGCTGAAAAGGGCAATAGGCTTACTGTCAATCATCTGGCTTAATCGGTTGGCCAGTTGAACCAATTGTATGAACTGGTCAACCAGTTCACATAAAAACCAAAATTATATTTACTTTTTCTTCCAAATATATTTTATGAGATAAAATATACATCTTTGTCCAATTTATAGACTAAAAAAATAGACTTCAATTAAAATCTCAAAAAGTTATTGTTTATATAGTAGTTGTCCTATGTTTTTCAATGTCAGACGATCAGCTAGTTTAACTGACCATTATGAACAAGTCGACTAATTTATCCTTCTTAATAATACTAGAATTTAATTTTTTTTTATCTTGGTTGCGAATCGTGACATTTAATTGATGTCGCAATTCATAAATATGATGTTTGATTAAATGTTGCGGTTATGAACCGTACCAAAATTTTAATTGATGTCGTTGTTCTGAAGTGAAATATCTAAAAACATGATATTTTGCTAGAACTTTTTCTTGCTGTGTTAATTTACCTTATCTTTTTATTTTGTATATTAATTGCCAAATTTGCCCTAATTGTGTTAGATATGGTATTTTTTTTTGGCAATATATGCTTATAAAGATATACAGATGATAGAAGGAAAGTTAAAGCACAACCATTTGTTACTTCATTTTTTTGCGTAAAGAAAAAACTTATAAATTTAATTCTTAGCATTATATTTTTAATTTAGACAATTAACTCTCTTGTTTTCTAAATTCACTATATTATTTTGCTAACTTGTTTGATAGTGAAATAACACAGTTTATATATGTTACAATTGAAAAACATAAAATTCAAGTTCATCTCTATTCAGAAACGTAACTTTCCAAATAAATTGTGAAATGAGCTGTATAAATTACGATAAAGAGAGAGGAAAAAAGAAATAAAAAAGAGACCTTGAAAGCACATCAAAGCTCTTATAATGACAGTACCGATACCATTAAAAATATCTCGACAAGATAAATCCAATAACACTAAAGAATGCCACAAACGATGAATGAAGTGGGTTAACTCTTGCTACCAAAGACAAGTGAGTCACCTGCCACCTTTGACCGACAAATGTGTCACACTTAGATCATCATTATTAACATTTCTTAATGTTATTGGATTCATCTTGTCAAGATCTTTTTGTTGATACTGGTGGTGTTGTAATCGGAGCTTCGGTGTGCTTTCGATGTCTCTTTCTCTCTCTCTCTTTCCTCTCTCCACTATTCATCATAATTTATGCTAACTATTTCACATTTTCTTTCCAATGTCATGTTTTTAAATAGCAACACATTTGAGTTTTGTGTTTTCCTAATTGAGTCATATATAAACTATATTATTTCATCAATTTTTTCAACTAGTATTATTTTGTCTATTGGTTTTTTTTTTTAATGCTAATATGCAAAAGAAGTAATTATCCAAGAAAAGCTAAGTAGTGCAATTAGAATTTGGGACATCTGTGTTTTTCTAATAGAAAGATTTTATTTTTGGTTTAATTTAGCAAAATTTTAATAAAAATAAATTATTTAATTCAATACATTAAATAAGTGATATTTCATACATAAATAATCTTAAATATTCAAAATAAATTCTATAAAAGGAAAAAAACATAATAATTAATTAGTAGTTTTAATTATAATGCATGTACTAAAACATTAATAAATATAATCATTACAGATATTAGGATAAAATGACAATTTTCTATATTTCATATCGTCAAAAGATTATCACCATATTCATTCATTATATTAAAAGGTATGTGCTTACGTATGTCTATTAGTAAATTAACCAGAGCAGCATATGTTGCATTCCAAATCAATATTTTTAATGTAAAAAAAATATCTCAGTGTTGCTAACATGTTTTCTAGCAGGGAGAAAATTTTAAATTATATAGGGGTTAACCCGATATAACTTGATCGACTTGATAAGTTCAAAGGTAATCCAAATGACATGTAAAAAATAGTTTTATTGAAAAATTAATTTCAAGATGATATTTTTTAATATTAAAAAATTAATATATTGTATCAACTTGACTCAACCCAGATTAATCTCGTAACTCAGATCATGAGATCATGACAACTCAATATAAAGAAAATTGAAATACTTTATGAAGTTCAATTCTCAATCAACCCAATATTGAATGATACATTGAAAAACAAATTCAATTAAAAAATAACTCGAGTTTACATGGGATATCCTGCCAAAGTTGTGACTCGTGTTATGAGACCGGGATAACATCATAAAAAGTAAATTAATATAAATTTTGAAGCACAATTCTCAATAAACTTAATATTGAATGATGAAATTAAAAAAAAAGAACAAAAAAAACCTACACAAGTCAATCTAGATTAATCTTCCAAAACCACGATTTGTGTTATGAAACCGAAATAACCCTATAAAAAGCAAATAGAAATAAGTTATGAAGACCAACTCCTAATCAACCCAATGTTAAATTATGAAATTAAAAAAAAACTTTAATTAAAAAAATATAAAAAATAGTTTGAGTTAATTTGAGTCATGAGACTGAGATAATCTCATATAAAAAAAAATTAAACAAATTATGAAATCTAATTCCCAATCAATGCAGTATTAAATGATGAAATTGATAAAAAAAAATTAAGTCAACCTAGGTTAAATATTCAAATCCACAACTTAGGTAGTGATACTAGAATAACATCATAGAAAGCAAATCAAAATAGATTATGAAGTTCAGTGCCCCAACAAAACCAATATTTAAAAAAGAACTAAAAAACCTTGAGTCAAGTAGGGTTAATCCAGCAAACTTGTGACGCAAGTCATGAGACAAAGATAACCTTATAGAAAACAAATTGAAATAAATCATAAAACCCAATCCATAGTAAACCAAATATTAAAAAGAAAATTTAAAAAAATTATAAAGCTCAATCCTAGTGAACTTCATACTAAAAGATGAAATTAAAAAAAAATAATTAAAAAAACTAAAAAACACGGTTCAATAAACATTGCATTGTGAGGAGGTGAACAATGAATTAACATTCTCTTTTAGTTTTTGTTAATAATAGTGTTGCTGAATTGATAAAAACTAGTCTGTCTAACTCTAAGGTGTGTAGTCATAATATCATATAACTAGATAATTGGTACATGCTACGCATAAGTCATACCAATTTTGTTTTACATAAAAAAGAATGTCAAAAAGTTTCAAACATGTTTTCTAGCACTAAGAAAGATCTTAAACATTAACTCCTAATATGAGATATACGATTAATAAATAGATTGAGGATTATATGAGTCAATAAATGCTAGATAAAGATCTTAATGCTAACTAAAAACTAAGTTATCAAGTTAATAAATAGACACAAATAAAAATATTTGATCATATGTTGTGAAGAGTCCTTTAATTTTTTAAATTAATTATATGACACTAAATTAATTTTTTTAAATAATAATTTAAATTTCATTGAATTAAAATAATTTGCTAATAAAAGCCTTTCTTTTCTTATTAATATCTTTAATAAAAACAAAAAAAAAATCTAACAAGTGTTTTCTATGTTATTTATTTAATAAAAACAAAAAGCATTCAAAAGACATACAAATAAATTATGACAATTTAAAATAAGAATAAAAAAGACACCTCTCAAACTAAGACTCATTTGTCTCGTTTTCCATCATAATATATGTTTCTTAGATAATATTCTATCATTATTTCAAAAGCAAGTTTCAATTTAAAAAAAAATAAAACCCTAATAATTTTAATGTGTGTGTTAAAAAAATATAAAAATAATACAATGCTTGTGTATTGTGGGGAACTCTTTAAAAATATCATCAAACCAAACTCAACTGGTCAACATTAAAACCTTCAAACCAGAATTCTTGTTTAGTCCAAGTTTTAAATTAAACTGTGTATAGTTTAACCTGATATCATCCAATCAATTTGGTTGGTCAAAAGGTAAAGTAGAAACCTTGTTTGACTATAAAAAAATAAGCTCAAGATGTGTTTTCTTGAAAAAAATAATATTGAGATGATAACATATTAGATCGATCTGAGTCAATCCATCAAACTTGTAATTCTGTTCATGGACCCAACCGGGTTTAATAAGTTTGTTTTTCTAGAACTATTTTTTATTTAATAATATAATAACAAAAATAGACAATAACAATAAACCAACCAATTAAAAAAAATTATTATAATGGGATTTTAAAAAACAGTTGATGATATTATAAAAATATCTATACAATCTTATTCAAGAAAAAGTAAAAATAAAATAAAATTCAATAAAATAGTATCCAAAATACATTCTTAATCAATGTAAGAATAATATATTAATATATATATATATATATATAAGAAAATAAATATAATTTTTTTTAAAAAAACATGTCAACTCAACTAGTGTATTTGGGCAAAAAAGAAAAACAAAAAAAAACCTTTACCTGCGTCTTAGTTTCCAGCCACCAAAGAGGTGGTAGAAAAATGGATTGGGAATATTTTTATCATAAAACTTAAATTTTAATATATTTTCACCTAAAAACATTCTATTAACCTTAATCAACCAATTCCTTAGCTTAAAAAAAAACTCAAATTAATTAAAAAACACAAATTCAACAAAAAAAAAACTTACTCAACCCCAATTTATTTTTCTTGATAACATAAAAAATTAAAAACATCTCAAACACTTCAATATAAAATTTAGTAATCTACAAACCACAGCTAAATCCATAATCCACTCCTTTACAACAGCAACAACAAAATTACAAACAAGAAATAAGGAAAAGAAGGCAAAAATAGCTATGAAGTGAAACAAAAAAAAGCTTGCGAAAAAGAAATCGAAATATTAATGGTGATTTAACGAAAGAAAAGGAAGATGTGAGACCGGAAATTGAAGTTGAGTGTCCATGGAGGAAGGACAACTGATTTTATCAATTATAAATTCATCTTTAAAAGTTATGGTGGTCCATGCTTTACATCGAGAGAGGGAGAGGGAGGAATGAGAGACCAGGTGGAGCTAATTTCTGTCAATCAGCAGACATTTAAAAGGCATAAGAAGTAGAAGGGTGTCATATTGGAGCAACGGCTTTCAATCATTGTTGAGAGAGAACTTGGACTTCTTGTTTCCTTCAACCTGTGTGCATTTCAATTAATCCCACGAATATGAAGTTAACGATTATATAAGTCTCTAGTGGTTCTAAAGAAACTCAAATTTGTAATCATTGAAAAGCAAACTTAAAATCTAACAAGTTGAGTTACCTTTCAAAGTTAAAAGAAACTAATTTTCATTTCTTGGATGATGAATTTTTTTTTTTAATATAATGAATCCAATAATTAATGAAGTTCAAGTTGTTTGTCCTCCTCCAATAATAAACACAGATTAAACAAGTTAGTGCTGTTGGTTTTTGTGAGTGGACGACTCATTTTCCTGAAAATATTGGTTGCTGGACCTCAAATATGCATGGACTCCTAGGCTAGAATGAGCTATTTTATTGAAAATTAGCTTTGAGGAGTTGATGATATTATAAAAATATCTATACAATCTTATTCAAGAAAAAGTAAAAATAAAATGGAATTCAATAAAATAGTATCCAAAATACATTCTTAATCAATGTAAGAATTATATATATATCTAAGAAAATAAATATAATTTTTTTAAAAAACCATGTCAACTCAACTAGCGTATCTGGACAAAAAAAAACAAAAAAAAAACCTTTGCCCGCGTCTTAGTTTCCAGCCACCAGAGAGGTGGTAGAAAAATGGTTGGAAATATTTTTATTCTAAAACTTAAATTTTAACATATTTTCACCTAAAAACATCTAAAAAAACATTCTTTTAACCTTAATCAACCAATTCCTTAGGTTTAAAAAAACTCTAATCAATTAAAAAACACAAATTCAACAAAAAAAACTTACTCAACCCCAATTTATTTTTCTTGATAACATAAAAAATTAAAAACATCTCAAACACTTCAATATAAAATTTAGTAATCTACAAACCACATCCAAATCCATAATCCATTCCTCTACAACAGCAACAACAAAATTATAAACAAGAAATAAGGAAAAGAAGGCAAAAATAGCTATGAAGTGAAACAAAAAAAGCTTGCGAAAAAGAAATCGAAATATTAATGGTGATTTAACGAAAGAAAAGGAAGATGTGAGACCAGAAATTGAAGTTGAGTGTCCATAGAGGAAACAGAGCTGATTTTATCAATTATAAATTCATCTTTAAAAGTTATGGTGGTCCATGCTTTACATCGAGAGAGGGAGAGGAAGGAATGAGAGATCAAGTAGAGCTAATTTCCGTCAATTAGCAGACATTTAAAAGGCATAAGAAGTAGAAGGGTGTCATATTAGAGCAATGACTTTCAATCATAGTTGAGAGAGAACTTGGACTCCTTGTTCCCTTCAAAGAGAACAAAAGAGATTAATATTTTTTTAATTAATGTGGGTGTTCGGGTTAACTTGTGTGTATTTCAACTAATCCCACGAGTCTGAAGTTAACGACTATATAAGCCTCACGAGGAAACTCAAATTTTTTTGAGTTTTTACTCATTCTGACCTTTTATTTTACCCGAACTATTCTAACTACTAAATCAATCGAATCCCCGATTAACTCGCCCACCCGATGGGATTTAGTAACTATAAATATCAAATAGAATGCAATGAATGAGGAGTTGTATATTGTGATAATTATTGAGGGCGTGACAAAAGAATAAGTTGTAAGTACAGATTTAATCGTACACCTAAGGCTATCATGCAGAAGTTATTGTGTTGTATTTCCATGCAGAAATTAGTGGCACAAAATTTTAGATAGAATCCCATATATATATAAAAAAAAAAAACTATGTTAAAATTTTATTAAATCGAGCAGATTTACCAATATAATATAATAAATCATTAGCATTATAAAAAAAAAAAGATGTAGAAGGTTGTTATGAATATTTTTCAAGAAAAGAATTTCACTACGTTTAAGAAGATGAAAGTTATGAATATAATTAAGATGAAACATGTATTAATGTGTTTAAACGCTTAAATTTCTTCGCAAAGTGTGAGTTGTTCAACATTTCCATCCTCTTCTTATTGTTATTTCCAGATTACTATATCTCTACAAAAAGATCAATGGACCTTATGAACACGGTTTGCATCTTCATTATTAATTTATTATTTTCATTTTAATTAAATCACTTTTCTTTATTGGAGTTGTTAACAGATGGCTATAATGAAGTTTTCTGCAACATCTCAAGATTTGACTGCAGTCTTCCAACTACCAGCACCTATCATTGCTTTTCTTACTCACTAAATGCCTAACAGAGTTGCAGGATACGAATCTAGGAAGAGCAAGCAGGCCAAAAAAAAATTTAAAAGAAGAAAACAAACGAAAATGCAGCTGATTATGGGATTAAAAGGAAACCCTTTTTTTTTTTCCTGTCCCATCACTTCACCGGTAGCTTCGATAAGCAGGGCTGTACATACAGCTCTCAGCATACTTCACCATATCCTTTGGTGGAGGAAGGCGAGTAGCCAAACCTACAAGAGAAAATGGTGAAGCTGATACATATATTGAGATCCATATGAACATATTGCAGAAGGATGAATCCTAACGAAAAAAGACTCACCAAGTTCATAAGCTTTAGCAGCCACTTTAGCAGCAATCTCTGCTGAAATCTTTCTGATGTTTCTGAATGGAGGGTAGATAAGTCCCTTGTCAAAGTTCTCCTGGGTCACCTGAGCAGCCAAAGCTTCCGCTGTACCAGAAAAACCAGCAGATAAATGAAATCACTTGCCAATAAACACTCAAGGATAAATTCTTCCTGATATTCATCTACCTAAACATCCTGACCTTGAGAATTAGAAGGAGAGAATTTTTTTTCCAAATTATATAACAGATGCCAAAGAAACATTTCTGATGATTAGTTTGAGAATTCAGGGAGGCATATTTGATAAGTTGAGCTAACTACATCAAGCTTGTGGATAGCTTTTCACAAAACAAAATCCTAAAAGTAAGAATATAACGTTTTGAGAAGGGAAGGCTCATGGATTCACCAGTACTGTTACTTCTCTAAGCTCTACTTATGTTATGCCCTTGTCATTCTTCCCAATATGTTCCCAAATAAGAATCATGAGATTAAATTTCAAAACCATAATGTGATATATATATATATATATTATTTCATGTGATGGCAAGTAGGACATAAAAATTTGCGATACTGGTAACATTTAAATTTTTAATTCACTTACAGGCAGCCAGCAACATTTCATCATGTGAACGGATGGCACCAGACATTATTAGACCCAGACCAAATCCAGGGAAAATGTATGCATTGTTTGCCTGAATGAAAGCAAAAATGTAAAACCAAAATCAATCATTCATTTATCAAATAAGTAAAACTAAAAGGATACCAAGTTCTTCAGACTACCTACCTGACCAGGCACGAAAGTTTTACCCTCATATTCAACAGGAGTAAATGGGCTTCCACTAGCAAAAATAACTCGCCCCTGCAAAGTAACATGGGGTGAGTTATTAGAGTCATAATTGTTAAACAGCCAATTGTATGAATGGAGGACAATACATCAAGCAAGCACCATAAGAAAAAGCTTTCCTAGGGAGAGAAGCCTTGATAATGATAATGATGATTTCTCATTGATTGCATGTTGGCTGTTCATATTACCTGACTCCATGTATAAGCTTCTTCAGCGGTACATTCAGATTGTGAAGTCGGGTTGGAAAGAGAAAGAATTATAGGTTTCTGCATGCAGTCATATAAAATACGGTTACTTAGAGCAGCATGCTCTCCAACACAAACTAGATGAGCAGATAAAAATTTACCACATTGAAGGAAGCCATGGCTTCAACAACTTCTTTAGTAAATGTTCTTCCTACTCCTGATGTTCCAATCAACACTGTTGGCTTGATGTCCTGATGATACAAGGCAATAAAAAAGAAGATTTAAGACATCTTTGCTTACGAGATGGGGGAAGAAAGCTCAGATGGACAGAAACAGAGAGGGAGAGTTATACATTAACAGCGTCTAGAAGTGTCTTAATGGGTTCATGCTCATGTGCCCAGGGCTTCTTGAAATGTTGGAGTGATTCCTTGCGGGAACTAACAATCAATCCCTGCAAGGGAATTTGTTTGAACATTTAACAGAGAAATAAAACGCAAGGAAAGAACATTCTACACCAAACAGCTAGAAGTATATAGGTTTGCACTACCTTTGAGTCTACAAGCCAAATCTTCTTGCGAGCCTCTTCCATTGCCATATTTGTCTGCATAAAGAATCAGGTATAATTCATAATTTTCCTATAGACATTTGACATCTAATGCATTCAGTAATCATATTCATGGGAAAATTGTGAGAAAAAAAAAGGAAGATGCTAGCAGACCTGTTTGGAAATCTTAAGAGCTATGAGTTCTGCAATTCCAGTGCCAGCCTGTAATCAGACAACATAGAAAATGAAGAGAGGTAAGGAGAAGGGCAAGATGAGTGCAATATTAAAGGAATTATGCATATTTTGACATAATTGAAGGCAAGGAATTTATCCTTATCCTTGTCAACTCACTTAGTTACATACAAATTTCCACAGTTATTTCGAAGGTCATTGGAACACAGAAAGAGGATCATGCAGTACCGCCCAGTATCAACTCACCTCTCCAGCACCGAGAAATAAGAATGTGTGGTCAGCTAAAGTCCCACCAACTACCCTTAGTGCTGCAACGAGCCCTGCAAGGACCACAGATGCTGTACCCTGAAATAAAGTGATTAGATATTAGAGTCTTGTCCATCCCAATTGTTCAAATAATCACAAACAAATAGAATTACCTGAATATCGTCATTGAAAACAAGATGAGTTGTGCTATATTTTGCAAGCAAATCAAAAGCATTGTGGTTCGCAAAGTCTTCAAACTGCAAAGTTTAATAAGCAGGTTTCAAGAAAAATTGAAATGTATATACAATAATAGATATGGCATAAACAAGTTTTTTTTAAAAAAAATAAAAATAAAAATAAAAATAAATAAACTAATCAAGATTCATTGATGTCCATGCCGAAGGTCAACTACCTGAATGAGGACTTTCTCACCATAGGTCTGCTTGACTGCAGACATGAATTCATGAACCAGTTCAGCATATTCCTGGAAAAAAAAAGAAGAGTAATCCCACTTCAATGCAACAGAAAATTATGTAAATCTGTAAATGAACCTCATATGCATAAAGGAAGACTAGCCAAGTCAAGTGAACATATTAAGTACCTGTCCAGTTGCCCTTCTTTGCCTGAGCCCTATGTAGTACTCATCGTTTAACAAATTCTCATTGTTTGTCCCCACATCAATGGTTACAGGCAAGCACTGCAACAATCAACCCAATTTCAATTGTTTCAATATAACTAAAAGGGAAACTATAACAAAAAACCTAAAACTAAATGCAATAGTTGTTAGCTTACATCAATTGTCACATTATCTACAACACACGCATCATAACCAATAAAGAAAATTCATCTAGAACTACAACACCTATAGGCTGTCTTAATGAATGATGACAACAAACCGATGCCCTATGACTGCATTTGGTAATTGGGATAATTGCACTATTACATTAGGACACCAACTTTTTTAAGATATTCAACTAAGTACTTTTGTCCACCTTCTGTCAATTCTTCTATTATTTGATGGCATGTCATTTTCCATTAAATCACTATTGGCACTCCCAATTTTTATTTTATGTCAATCAAGTACATGAACTTTCATCTTTTTAATTTTGATACACCGACATTTTTTTATTGTTCCAATCAAGTACTTTATTCAATGCTTTATTTTCTAATGTGGGTTTTTTAGTAAAAATACCCTCTAATATAAGATTATTTCTAATAAATAAAAATATTTTATATTAAAATAAATGCTTTAAAAAATAAAATATATCCTTTTAAGACCTAAGACTCTTTTCATCAAATAGTAAGTCATCTACATAAAAACTAAAAACTATTTTATAATTAATTAAAACTAACAAATAAATTATTGATAGAGGTGAAGAAAATGCAAATTGCTGGAAAGGCTAGATAGAGGTGCCAAATCCAGTTTCAAGCTAGATTTCAATGGAATAAGAGTAGATATTGCTGGAAAAGATAACTGCGTCATGCAAATTTGAGGAGCATTAAAATGGAAAAGGGAGGTGAAAAGAAAAGGGAAATGGAAAAGAAAAAAAGCACTCTGGTGGTGATACTTACAGCTGAAGGACGAACTCCACCAAGTGCTGTGTACAAAGCCAGTTTCCCTACTGGTATCCCCATACCCTACGAACATGAGCCACCAAACTAGTCAGCTGCATCCATGCATATGAAAGATGGGAATGTGATTAAAAAGTGTACATTCAGTTAGAGTTCACCTGACAGCCTAGATCCCCTAGACCCAAAATCCGCTCTCCATCAGTGACAACAATGACTTGAATGTTCTTCTCAGGCCAGTTCCGTAACACTTCACGAATGCTACCCCTGAAAATAACTGTTTTATTAGCTTTCATCACAGATAGTCAGAAAGCATTCTTTCAAGAACAAGTAATGTAGTAGAAATAGATTCTACAAAACTTACTTTTCTTTCAAACTAATATAAAGACCCTGAGGACGAGTAAAGATGCTCCCGTATTTTTGGCAAGCTTCACCAACAGTTGGAGTGTAGACAATAGGGAGCATTTCCTCAACATGGTCAACAAGAAGCTTGTAGAACAATTTTTCATTTCTCTCCTGCAATTAGGGTAGTGCATTTATTTCACAAAGTGCAACGAGCCAAAGTTGAGTTTTAGTGATAAGAATTATCCTCCTAATTATTATCAACCCCAATTAGCATTGCTCATAGCATCACTTGTGCTGCAAAAATGAATGGCATACACTAGAGAAGAAAGTCTGTTTCTTAATATAGAATATTTGCAGAATCGTGGAATCAATGACGTACGGGTGTATGCCTTACTCTTAAATAAGTTGATTGAAGACAACAAAATAACACAATGACACCTCTGAATGTTGAATCATGATCCCAGATACAAAATTTAAAGCCCAGGAGTCAGAGGGAACCATGTGGCTACCTGAAGATCCATCATAGCCATGTACTTCTGCAATGGAAGTTGATATTGGCGAATAATATACATCAGTTTCTTCACCTGAAAATTGGAGAGGCGAAAAGGTTTACTCATTTCGTTTAAATCAGAAACCTACAAAGAAAAGTTGAAAGAATGAGAGGAAAGGCAAGAGAAATAAATAACCTGGAGTTCCTGAGATACGACTGCTGGGGGAAGAAGGCCACGCAAGTAGTGGGCACTTCTCTCTGCATCAGTGAAGGCAAGTCCTTTGTTGTGGTGTGGATCTCGCAACAAAGAATACCCACTGCAGTGCAATAAAAAATAAAAAACCAACGAAAAAGAAAGGTGGAAAAAGGAAACAACATGTCTTTCTCGTCAAGTTACGGTGTTCAAAGTTGCTGCACTACTTAGATAACCAGCTGCGGCAACTGGGAATGGCAAGTTAGCAATGCAAATCTCTAAATACCCACCCCACCATCTCCAAGGTTAGACTCCTCTGAGACCTCCAAGTGGAATCGTAGTGGAATATTCCACATCTGCTTGAGCTGGGCAGGACAAACTGAAAAGGTGTCCAGCTTATTTACAGCCCTCATAGTCAGTCACTGGGCATCTATTTTCTAATGGAAAGAAAAGTGCCACAATTAATAATATAATAACAATTTAGCCCCGTCACCTCCACCTAAGTATAAAGAACTATAAACATCTAAAGCTAAAAAACAGTGGCAAAAATTTAGAAAAAAAGAAAAGTAAATATTATTTGACTCATGATACCATAGCAACAGCACTAAATTACCTCGCAACAGATACAAACCAAGGGGTAACAACCTGGTCCTCGGTGGCAGTATCCTCACCGTAAACATCAGCGGGCCCTCCAGGAGCAATGTTGGATTTGGAGTCGACGTCAATCACAGAAGACGACGAAACGGCTCCATCTCTAACGTCCTTGAACGTGCTCTCCATGAAAACGCTACTGTTGCGATCCCTGTTGGAATTGACGGCCGCTACCCTCAAAGAAGAAGGAACTGAAAGCACCGATCGTCTATGCCTCCCTGAGAAAGGGCTATGCGAGCTCGAAATGCCCGCGTTACTCTGTAGAAATAAGAGTAGTAATTAATCTCCTCTAAGGAACTAAATAACGTACGATAATTATGGAAACTCCACTTTCCAAACCCCATCACTAAATATTGTTGCCAAAAAATAAAAGTAAAAAGAAGATAAAGAAAAAGGGAAAGATAAGCGGTGATTTACGAGGTGAAATGCAGAGAAAATCTTGATTTTTGACAACTTGTAGAAATTAATTTCCTCTTTTTCTTGTTTGTGTTCGTGAATAATAATAAATGAGAGTTAGGCTTAAATTATTTACCAGAAGGAAGGTGCTTCTATTCAAGCAGATCATGGTGGAGAGTGAAATGCGGGAAGCGGACAGAGTTTTTCGCTGCCTTCCTCTCTCTCTCTCTCTCTCTCTAAAAGAAGACGAGAAACACACAGCTCTCTCTCTCTCTCTGTAAGAAGATGTTGAAAAAAGAGAGGAGGATACAATGGAAACAGGGTGAGGGTCTTTCGGTATATAAAAACACTAAATATAGAGAAAGAGAGGGCTCTTCTTCCTGGTCGTGTGAGTGTGAGTGTGCGTGTCAGTGCCTGTCTCTCTCTCTCTCCACAAACGAAGCCCAAGCAGGCGCGAGAGAGAGAGAGAGAGAGAGAGAGAGAGAGAGAGAGAGAGAGATTGCAAGGAAGGACGGACGGAAGGAGACCTTGAAACGTGCCTTAACTCTTAACAACCCCTCTCCCTCCCTCCCCATTTTGGTTTGGTTTCACATTTGATCATAATAATCGAAATTGTTGGTTTGCGTTTTAATTTTATTTCAATAACTTAATTGACCTAATGCAACACATCTAATATTAGTTCAGCTGAAAAGTGGTTTTGCTTAGGAGTGTGATGAGAGAGAGCAACATTAGGTTTAAGATGAATTGTATTTTCCCTTTTTCCAATGAATTTTTTATTTTGGGATCTTTAATATCTGTATTTTAAGACTACATGTCCATATTTAAGCATCCTAAAGTTTGTCATCTTAATTTCTTTTTTTTTTTTCATAATAAAAAAGTTCTTTTTCAAAAACAAAAAAAGACTTAAAACCATAAAAAAAAAAAAGTATTCTATTTGCATTCAATTTTGCCTTTAATTTGGTTTGATTGAAATAAAACAAATGCATGCTCTTAATTAGGGATAGTAGCAGGTGGAGTTGGAGTTAGATTTTACTCCATCCAACTATGATCCAAAATATCTAAATCCATCATCTTACTTCATCTTCAATTTAGTCAAATCGAGTTATCTGAAGGACTTTCTTCACTCGATGGGTACCAATCAGGTTTGAAAAAAAAAAATATTTCCATCCATTAATCATAAAACTATATAAGTAGAGTAAACTTTAAATCCATGCATAAAATCATAAAAATCATTCATAAATAAAAAGATAAAAACCCACACAATATATTGAAAATAAAAATTAAGACTCCGCAAGATTAAAAAAATAGATTAAAAAACTAGTAAGGTTGGGTCGGTGAACTCTTCACCCGTCTCCACATATGACTCCAGTTAAACTAGATGAATTTTATCTGCTTTTTAATCAAATTAGATAAAAATTCGATCAAAAAGATCGAAAGATAATGGATACTTGAGCCCTCGAGGGAAATTATTATACACACCTTTAGCCATGGACAACAACGGATATTAACGACTCAGGTTTCTGCTACGTTTATACCCTATTAATTATTCACAAGTGATCATAAGGTTCACATCACCCAATATATATATATATATATATATATTGGGTGATGTTAACCTTGTGATCATGTGATCACATAATCCACAATAAGATTGATAACGAGTCATAGAATGTCGAAACAAGTCTAATAGAAGTAAGACACAATGAAAATATGTCCTAAAGCACTAGCACTATTGAAATAAGAACCTCCACCCTACGAAT
>Ga0325405_1001883_pt1 | contig 21565 bp, 22 predicted proteins | sample PopdelMetagenome_21_FD_205663 | JGI IMG/M metagenome (GOLD analysis project Ga0325405, IMG submission 205663) | Populus deltoides microbial communities from Bellville, Georgia, United States - Xylem-Control-R2 | ecosystem: Host-associated > Plants > Phyllosphere > Stem > Wood/Secondary xylem...
GACGGGGCCTGAGTGCAGGATCCATGAACATTTTTTTAGCCATGTTTTTTGTTTTCTAGTGTTTCTACGCAAGGTGTATATAAATTACCCATAGGCTCCCGACGTTCTGCTCTTGAAAACTAGGTATGTTTTGCAATTAGATGGTGACTGCACACCCAATTCGTTTCTTAAGAATTTTATGTTTTGGATGCTTTTTTAGAGATACAAGTCGAAATGGCACTTTAAAATTTGTATTTTCCAGTAATGAATGAAAAAAAAATAAAAATAAAATCGTTAGCCTAATAATAAAAATTTAATTTCATAAAATCAATATCTTATAGTAAAGTGCAAGTCTATTTTCATTTTTTTTTATATTTCTAAGTGATTCTCGAAAGAATCCTTAATCCGGTTAGAGATCGAGTGTTAAAATGTTTTTTTATGTGAAAATATTTTAAAATAATATTTTTTTAAATTTATTTTTAATATTAGTATATTAAAATAATAATAAAAATTAATCTAAAATTTAAAATTTATTAGAAGCATGTTACTTAACATTCCCAAATAAATAATGTGGAAACCACTAAATCAATTTTTAATCACTCAGTTTATTTTTTTATTTTAAAAGTGTTTTCAAAAAATGTTTGAAATTTTTTTATTTTTATATTTTAAATTAATATTATTTTGATATTTTTAGATCATTTTAATGCGTTAATGTTAAAAATAATTTTTTTAAAATAAAAAATATTATTTTAATATATTTTTAAATAAAAAAATACTTTAAAAACAATAAAAATACAAATAAAATACATGTATTTCTCAACCTCTCTCGGAAAGCAAAATTTAAACTTCAAATTAAAGTTTTTAAAAGGAAAATGTAAATTTCAAAGACTTTTAAATCGTAAAAATTGAAGGAACCGACCGGGATGTGGGACCCATGAACCTACCTTGAATGACCCATCTTGTATCTTGCTATGCAACTCTTTCAAATAAAAGTGGACCCCATTCTCCATCAACTTGGAATCCACCCGAACCCCCCAAATTACACCTCCACAACCGGACATCAATCCTTCCCCTTCTGGCCCTTTTCTCCTCCACTCAACTCCGCTCCGCCAACAACAACAGCAACCGATCAACGGAAAAGTAACGGGAGAATCTGAAAAGGATAAGTAATTATCACATGGCATCATCATCATCGTCAAGTAACAGCGCTTTTCGAAATGGCAGCAGCAGCGCTCAAAGGCCACTTAAACCCCTCACTGCTTCTAATCTCAAATCTTCCTCTTTCAAATCCAGAGTCCTCCCCTCTCACGCTCCTCCCCCATCTTTCCGCCGCAGCTACCCTTCCACTTTCTCCGCCTCCGACGACGGAGGTGAGTTCCTTTCTTTTCTCTTACTACATTTTGACTCATCTCGAACTATGTTGATCACTAGTAGAAAACATTTATAGTGGTTTTAGGTTTCCGGCAATGGATCTTTGTTTGAGTTGTGAAGGAGTATCATTCTGTACTGTGGATTTCAAAATGTTTTAATGGTTTTGACAGTGCCGGGAAGAGTTAGAGTGGCGGTGAGATTGCGGCCGCGAAATGCGGAGGAGTTGGCAGCAGATGCGGATTTTGCCGATTATGTTGAATTGCAGCCTGAGGTGGTCTACATGTGCCATTATTAGAGTATTGTTTTTGAGCTTGATTGTGGTGTTATTAATGATTCTGGGGGCTTTTTTTTTTTTGTTCAATCTCAGCTTAAGAGGTTGAAGCTTCGAAAAAACAATTGGGATGCGGATACATATGAGTTCGATGACGTGCTTACTGAATTCGCGTCTCAGAAGCGTGTTTATGAAGCTGTTGCTAAGCCTGTTGTTGAGGTTGGTTACTTTTGGTTTATTTATTGTGTACATTGCTGAATTGAGCAACGATGCTGGCGCTTTGTTGTCACTAAACATTGTGTTTTGGGCGTGGCATATCCTAAAATCCTTGAACGTTGCTGTCAACTTCCGTTTTGTTTGTGTGGGTTATAATGCCACGCTGGATGTTCATATGTTATCTGTAGGGTCTTATTTAAAAGTTTTACTGATGTGAGTTTTCATTTTTTAGAGTGTTTTAGATGGTTACAATGGGACAGTGATGGCTTATGGTCAGACCGGTACTGGGAAAACTTTTACTCTTGGACACCTGGGAGAGGATGATACTTCTTCTCGTGGGATAATGGTTCGTGCAATGGAGGATATTTTAGCAAAAATCTCTCCAGAGACTGATTCTGTCTCAGTATCATATTTGCAGGTTGGGCTCAAGTTAGGTGAAAGATGGTTGTACCATTGCATGATCTCTTTTTATTTTTCTTACATTTATTTAGTGACAAATTGAATGAAATTACTTCTGAACTTCACCATGTTCACTTTGATCTTGTTCTGTTACAGTTTGCGCCTTCACAACTTACCTAACATTCTTGTTCTTTACAAACACGTATAGCTTTATATGGAGGCTGTCCAGGACCTTCTTGTTCCGGCAAACGATAATATTTCTATTGTGGAAGATCCAAAAACTGGTGATGTTTCAGTACCTGGGGCAACTGTTGCAGAAATCAGGGACCAGCAGAGTATTGTGGAACTGCTAAGATTAGGGGAAGCTCATAGAATTGCTGCGAATACGAAGTTGAATACTGAATCTTCTCGTAGTCATGCTATTCTAATGGTGAATAATTCTTCTTTACTTTTGACGCTCTTGATTCAGTTTTCTGTTTGATGTATAGTTGCATATTTTAGTGCAGGTTCAGGTTAAGAGGTCATTTACAGGAAGAGAAGATGCTCTTTCAAGTGAAATAGATAATTCATCTCATTTGGTCAAACCTTCAAAACCTATTGTTCGGAAAAGCAAGCTGGTTTTGGTAGATCTGGCTGGTTCAGAACGTGTTCACAAGTCAGGTGCGTATCAGAAGATGTTACTTTTTCTTTATATCCATTGGAATATAAGTGTGGATATGTATGAGGTGGAGTGTGGTTTCTGACGATCATGGCTTTCTTAAACCTCTTCCTCATGTTTTGATGAGTTAGTAGGTTCTTAACATATGCTCTTTCCTCATTTGACAGGAAGCGAGGGACATATGCTAGAGGAAGCTAAGTCTATTAATCTCTCACTGAGTGCACTAGGGAAGTGCATAAATGCACTGGCTGAGAATAGTTCTCATGTTCCAATTCGCGATTCAAAACTTACGAGGTTGCTTAAAGATTCATTTGGAGGTGAGTTGCCATTCTTATTCATGTAAGTTAATTTTTTCTCAGGTTTTGATACGTTCTGATTGGATCAGTTAATTAGATGTTATTGGTGAGATCCAAATTAGTGATCATTTGAACCATTACCTTACCCTTGTTGTTTCTTGAGAGGAATAATTCATTTACTAATTTACCATTCAATGAAGGTTTATTTTCATAAATGAACTGGCTTCTTATTCTAGATTTCTCTGCAAAAAAACACCAGTTCATATTTTGGTCACATGTCATCTCACTGCAGGAACTGCAAGAACTTCTTTAATTGTGACCATTGGCCCATCACCACGCCACAGGGGCGAGACTTCGAGCACTATATTGTTTGGACAAAGGGTGAGCACTGTTGATTCATGTGTCATGCCTTGAATTTTTGCAGTACATTCCATCAAACAGTTTTTTCTCTCCTCTGTTATAATGTACAAATTACAAATGCTATTGTGAAATGTGTATTTCTACCTTTTTACATCATGACTTCATACTGCTTTTATTTGGCATCCCTGTTTCTTAATGAGAGTTTTATTAATATGCATAGTGTATTTATGATGGCACCATTAAAGTACATGTTACATTTTGATGTAGCATAAATAATCAACTGATTGTAAATACTTCATCTGTCTTTAGGCAATGAAGGTGGAGAACATGCTGAAAATAAAGGAAGAGTTTGATTACAAAAGTTTATCTAGAAAGCTTGAAATACAAGTAGACAAGCTCATTGCAGAAAATGAAAGGCAGCAGAAAGCCTTTGACAATGACGTTGAAAGAATAAACCAAGAAGCACAAAATCGTATTGCTGAGGTGGAAAGGAACTTTGCAGAAGCCTTAGAGGTCAGTTCAGCTATTGATTATTTCCTGTAAAGAAGAGCCTTGCATGTTACTTGCAAACAATAGCACTGTGTTCATTTACTTCTCTGTTTGTTCTTTTTGTACAAAACATGGAAAGAGCCGAGGCTGTAATGGTCATGGATGGCACTCGTTTTTTTGTCAATGCAGTTTATCTTATACTCTCATTCAGGGCTTAGTTTTTGTTTAGATCTTGGAAAGAACAAGAGAAATGAAAGTTGAGGGACTAAAAATGCCTTAGGAAGGAATTTACTCGTGGCAGTTTACTCCTTTCATTCCTTGCTACCTTTTAACATGAAATTGGAGTCTTATTGTTTCAATTACTATAATATTTTTTTTCAACACCTTTAAGTTTCCTGTTGCTTTTTGTAGAAGGAGAGGCTAAAGTGTCAGATGGAATACATGGAATCTGTCAAGGAGCTAGAGGAAAAATTGTTAGCAAATCAGCAAAGGCATGGCCGTGATGACTTCATCAATGATAATTGCAATGGAGAGGTAATCTTTCTGTGGCACTTGTTGCTGTTGAGAATGGAGTCTTATGACTGTTGTCAGATTGAAATCTATGAATTCCAGTTAGGATTCAATCCTCTCTCAAACTTTGTATTATATCCAGCTGCTGTATAAATTTTTCCTTTGATAAAATAATATTTGATTAGAGGACAGGCATATCCCTGCTAATTATGATGATGCACTTATAGTTCAGTACAGAATCTCTTGGCACTATGATGTACTTACTCATGGCACTGTGTTACAATGAATGTTTTGCTGTTATATCTTGACCCTAGCCAGTGCATTTTATCTTTTCTCTAAAAATTGATTTTCCAAATTTTTTCAATATGAACCCTGCCCTTTCTCCCTTTTCCATCCTCTTTCTCAGGAGCTGGGCCCCGTTTCTGAGGAAGTTTCTGATCTCAGAAAGTTGCTTCAAAATGAAATTCAGTTAAGAAAGGCGGCTGAAGATGAGATCAACAAACTTAAGGGACAATTTGAGCAATTTATGCAGCCAGGGGTAAGGATTAAGCTTTGTATTGCCTTTCTTCTCTGCACTTTTCCCAAACCCTCCACCATCAATCCACATCCAACCAAAAAAAGAAGAAGAATAAAGTTGTGGATTATTTATGCACTAGGCTGGTGGAGATACAGAGATCATAAGGCTTCACAAGATATTGGAGGATGAGGCTTATAAGAAAAGGAAACTGGAAGAAGAAGTTGTGATCCTACAAAGTCAGTTGTTGCAGTTAACTTTTGAAGCTGATCAGGTATTCAATTTATAAATATGGGGCAGTTTTCTTTTTGTGCGTATAATCACTCAAACCATGATCATTTGCTCTTAGGTTGTGTTTGGTATTAGGTTAAAATTTGGAGGGAAAATGTTAAGAAGTAAGATTAATGGTTAAGTGTTAAGGGTGTAAAAAAATGTTAAAAGGTGAAATGTTAAGGATGTTTGGTAGAAGATGAAAAATTGTGTGATAGTGGGTCGCACTTGAATTAAACCAAATGTTAAATTAAATATTATCATGAGAAATATTAAAATAATAAATATTTGTTGTCCGAAATTTGAGATGGGATCAAAATGAGGGAAAAAAATGGTGAAAATTAAATAAAGAGAGGGCAAAACACAAAATTCAAGGTTCCCCCCTTGAAAAATCCTTCTATTCCCACCTCTCCAACGTTTACATTTGACCCCCTTTTGAGGGTTGAACGTCAACCTCCTTTAAATCTTTCCCTCTAAAAAATATACCAAACATGAGTAAAGGGGTGAAAAATTATGAACGTAAATTTTCAACCGTTTTACCACCTTACCATAATTTAAAGGGAACTCTTTAATTTTTAACTATGCTTTTAATTCACAGGTTAAGTTAACTTTAATTATTACAAGAAGCAACGTCCTTGTCCAGTTGCCCATCCCCAGCCTTAATCACAGACAAAATCATATATGATCTATAACTTTAACCTAGTTACACCCTTGATGTTTGTAGGCAAAAAGGTATCTTGAAAGAAGTGGATCTGCAAATGGTTTCAGTGGTGTAGATTCTCTCATGTCGCAAGCTAGGAATTCACAATTTAAAGAGACTATGAATGGACAGAAGGCTCCGACTGCCTCCCTTTTTGAACACGGTAATAAAATTCTTGCACAAAATCATGAACCATGTTTGGTCCATGCGTTTCTTTTAGTTTAATGATCAATGTATTTGACAGTTGGATTGCAAAAGATTTTGTCACTGCTTGAGTCAGAAGATGCGAATGTACGAATACATGCTGTAAAAGTGGTGGCTAATCTAGCAGCTGAAGGTCAGTACTCATTTATAGCTGGAATGGATGAGCTGGGTTGTGGTAGATCCTAGGTTCAAACTATAGTACTTTGTTATTCTTCTTTTTATTTCATGCAACTGATTTGTGTTTCACCTTGTATATCATGCAGAAGCAAATCAAGAAAGGATTGTTGAATCTGGTGGTCTTACTTCCTTGCTGATGGTCCTTAGAAGCTTTGAGGATGAAACTATTCGCAGAGTAGCAGCCGGTGCAATTGCCAATCTTGCAATGAATGGTAATTGTCACCCATACTTCTCTCTTGTCATCTTCACAATTATTGCTTAATGGTTCCAACACCAATCAGCTCCTAAATATGTAGGTTTTGTGTATTGTTGTCTTTCTTTCAGAAGCCAATCAAGAACTAATCATGGTTCAAGGGGGAATTAGTTTGTTATCTATGACAGCAGCTGATGCTGAGGATCCTCAAACTCTACGCATGGTTTCTGGAGCTATTGCAAATCTATGTGGAAATGGTAAATTGCTTGTTCTGCTGCATCATGCTAGTGTTTCTTTCCTCTTCATATATTTTTGGCCATTATTAACATTACAAGAAGGTTCAGTTTGCTGTAAAATAGAAGCCATGGAAAGGTTACTAGACCTTCATCAAGACAGTAGTGCAAGAATGAAAATCTAGAACTCATTTCAGTAAAGGAGTATTTCTAACAGCATGTCATCAAGAATCTTGCTAGAATGAAAATCTAGAACACATTTCAGTTAAGGAGTATTTCTACAAGAATGTCATTATTGATTCTTGATGAATAGTTAATTTAATAACATGCCAATGAGCATGTAGCGTAGTGGTACTCTTGCATGAGCAAGAGGGGTGAGGTCTCAGGTTTGAGTCTCGCCTTTGTCAATCCAACTTAATAAAAATTGGAGCACATTCATCAAAGAAATGTCAATTTAATAATTTCCGAAGGCCATATACATGTTCTTTAGCTTTGCTTCAGTGAATATGCTGTATTAAAAAGATGCCATTGAGAGAAATGCATTTGCTGCAGCTGTTAATTTGCCTCCGCTATGGATTTAAGTCTCAAATGAAAATTGTATGCTTTCAATGTTTTAAACTGGATGTCATATCAAATTATTGTGCGGTATTGACATACTACATTCTTTTTGTCTCACAGATAAGCTACAAATGAAGCTGAGGTCTGAAGGTGGGATAAGAGCTCTGCTAGGAATGGTGAGGTGTGGACATCCTGATGTTCTTTCCCAAGTAGCTCGTGGGATTGCAAACTTTGCAAAATGCGAGTCCCGAGCATCTACTCAAGGTTAGTTTTCAGTCTCATATGATCTTGACCATGAACTTCTGTATCTAAGGCCTGCAAACAGGCTATATCTGGACCTTAATGGCAATTGATATTACAGTCAATCTCTGTGGTGGTTTGTCAAATCAGAAAATGGAAACTTATCATGTGTGTGTTTAGGGAAAGTTTTTATTTTCATTTGTTGCTTCGGAAAATATGTTTGATTTTAGGTTGAAGTATCTGCTTACTGCTTTTCTTGGGTTTTGTTCATGTGGGTTTATTTCCTTTGTTGTGGGGGCACTTGGGCAAGTGTTAGGGTTGAGGAGGTAATTATTGCACCTTCAAATTTGTTAAGCAATTCTATTAAATGATCTCAGCTCTCACATTCTGGCCAGATTCCTCGATCAAGTATATGTCTGATAATGTGTCATATGTCCAATAGCACACTGGCTAAGAATATATCTGATAGTTCATGGACTGTGTCATGAACATATTTGTATAGGAAGATGTGAATGAATCTATATTCTTAATGTTAACATTATGTTGGCCTACCACAGGATTAAAAAGTGGCAGATCTCTTCTTATAGAAGACGGCGCACTTCCATGGATTGTACAAAATGCTAATAATGAAGCTGCACCAATCAGACGCCACATTGAGCTTGCTCTATGTCACTTGGCTCAGCAAGGTAAGTGCCACTTCCTCATTTTGATCGAGAAAATTCCCTTTGACATGTTCCTTGAAAGGTCTAACTTGTATTTCAGAAGTAAATGCAAAAGAAATGATCAGTGGAGGTGCACTTTGGGAGCTAGTTCGTATCTCACGTTATTGTTCTCGAGAGGACATAAGAGCTCTTGCTCATCGGACTTTGAATTCAAGTTCCACCTTCAGGTCTGAAATGCGGCGGTTACGGATAGAGTGTTGACCACATGTTAATTTTTTGTTATCCATATCAGTGGGCCAAGCCAGTTCTCTGGTTGCTGTATAGATTGGTCAAGAATCACGCATCATTCTTTGCACTGAATAATTACTTGGTCAATTGGAATACCCACATTTTTTGTGTAAAGAGGCGAGACTGGGGGATTACAATCGGTCTTGTGCTAGTGTATTAATATTTGTAGCTGGATTGAGGGAAAAGACGGGAAATGGTAGTTCTGACATGAGGATAGACTCGTAGCCATCATGAAAAGAAAAAAAAAGTAGTTTTGTAACTGGAGTTGAAGTCCCGTAGGACAAGGGACGCCTGCCGCACTTCACCGTGTGTAAATTCACTCTATTTACCAGCAATGGATATATTCGTTGGTCAGCTTTGTTATGGTGAAGACTACAGATCCTTGTCTCCAGACACTACTTTGGAGTCCGTGCTAGAGTCTACAGGAGAGGGGAGTGGGAATCAATCTAGAACCTTACGTGATGTCAAGGTTAATGAATTTTACCAATGAAATAAACACAAAACATCCCTTTTCTTCCGAGTTTTTCTCAAGGAAAAGTTCATATAATTTTGAAAAATGGAAATCCCACGAGTCTCAACTACGAATTTGCAGGGTAACCCTACTTGGTCATATTAAAGCGGCATAAGCCCTTCAATGTATCACTTTCCTTCCCACTGACCAGTAAAAAAGCATCTCCTTTTCTTGTATGGCTGACTGAGAGCTTAAATCACAAAATTCACCGAATCTAGGCTGATGATCACTCTGACTCACTTTTCCTGGGTCAGTAGTCCGTGCTAGTAGCCACCAGCCCACCAGGCACCACCTTGAAGCAAAATCCTAACACTATCGATCACCAATCTCAATTCACAAACCTTCAAAAGGGTGGTTCCCTCTTAACCCAAATCGATAATTTGGTTTTATCAAATACTTCATTATGATTAGGCTTTCATGGCCAATAGCATCTCCTTTTCTCATACGGCTGACCGAGAGCCTAAATCACAAAATTCACCGGATCTAGGCTGATGATCACTCTGACTCACTCTTCCTGTGTCAGTAGTCCGTGCTAGTAGCCACCAGCCCACCAGGCACCACCTTGAAGCAAACTCCCAACACTATCGATCACCAATCTCAATTCACAAACCTTCAAAAGGGTGGTTCCCTCTTAACCCAAATCGATAATTTGGTTCTATCAAATACTTCATTATGATTAGGCTTTCATGGCCAATATATATATATATATGATGTTATGTCACGATTCCCTGAAATGCTATTGCTAGCAACATTCTTTCTGTGTATATTTTTTATGAGGTCCCATTTACTTCACAAAAACGAAAAGAAGAACAAGAAGAGGTCTATCTCTCCTGTATTAATTATTATAGGATAATTAATCCCCTTGAAAGGCTTAATTAATTGAATAGGATAATAAGTGGGTTAATTCCCAAATCACCGCCTAGGATTTGACACCTCAGAGGAGCCGTGGAAAAAATTATCTTATTAATTTATCTATTTTTTTTTAAAACGTGAATACACAAAAAAGTCAAAGAATACCCTTATAGTTAAAACTAGAAAAGCAAAAATGTCGAAATTAAATACTTATCTCAGATACTTGTAAAGACATCTTTCAAGGTAAAACAAAAGAAAAAAAGCAGATAGAGATATCTAGTTTAAAAATTCACAATTAAAATTAGACAAGTGTGAAAAATATGTTTAGTTTATAAGTATGCAATTTAATAAGTATATGGTTACTTACAATAACAAAAAGACTAACATATTTACTAAACAAATATATATAATATTGCATAAATAATAGAATCACAATCTTAACATGCATTAGTACTAATGTATAAAATTAAACAAATTAAAACCAAAATAGTATTTATTTGTTGAAACACTTTAAAATTGATCAATTTTTGTTATTGTCATGGATCAATTATTTATTCTTAATGCTTTATTGCTCCTCACTTGGTACAACATAAGTATCTCAGGATTACTACACCACCATCTTATTTAGGTGCATTTCTAAATAAGGTCTAACGGATCAAGAAAATAGTACTCAATTATCCATCTACAAGGACCGAATCTAAACTCTAAATTAAAATGAATTTTGAGAGAAAATGAAACTTTAAAACCAAAAGAGGAATGTTGGGAAATTAAGTGAGGAAGAGTACTGTCAAATTCTATTGAAACGATGTAGAATTTAGCAACCCCAAACACTCCTTTTCAACCTGTTTTTATAGAGAATTTTAAGCTTCAAAAGTTGATGGACTTCTTCTACTAATAACTTTGACTACTCACAATAAACTAGAATTAAAACTAAATGTTTTTGGATTTAAATAAAGTAAATTCTGACTTGGAAAAATTCTTCAAGTACTGTTGAAAAAAAATCAAACTTTTCTTTCCATGGAATGGACAAACCAATGGGTTGAAAGAAATAATTCTCAATGGATCAGGCCCAAACTCAAATTTTAGTTGCAAAAAATAATTTTTTGTAGTCCAAAATATTATTTTCATAACAAACTAAACCCAAACCTAGGACCGATCCAAAGCCCAAGCTCGAGCCTGTGAGCAAGGGGGTTTACAAACCACTTCTCTCTAAAAACTTGGGTGTATTTTGAGTTCAATTTTAACTTTTAACTTTTCATTTTATAAATATCAAGAAAGTTTTGTTTTTTTTTTTCTACTTGGAATATAGTTCTTTTAGGGATTTTGAGTTTCACCAAAATATATCAACTAAGAATTCTTTAAAATAAAATTTTCATTCACCAATAATTTATTTAAAATATGTTAATATTCTATATTAAAAAGTTTGTATTAGATTATTATAGAATGTACTTATATAGGAAATATTGTACATAGAAAATATTGTAGACACTCTTGTGTGGTAACCTCCACCATTACTATTGTATATTGCCCTACCTATATATATAGAAAGGGTTGGCTAACCATTAGGTTAAGCCTCCCAATTATTCTCAACTTGGTATCAGAGCCTTCTGCCGTCAGAACTCTTTTCTTCCTTCCTCCCTTTACAGCCGACCCTCTCTTTACTTTCTCTACATGGATTCTACTGCTGCCGTCGACTTCTCCCTCTCCACAGGTGGTGCCGCACAACCGGCCAGCCCTCCCTAAGCTGCTGCCGCTGGTGCCTTTTCTTCCCCACAGCAGCCTCCACCTGCAAAGCTTGTCTCTGATTCTTCCTCCCAAGTCCCTGCCATTCCTTTATCTCTCATGGGAACTCACACTACAACTATTATTCCTTTAGCGAACACTCACCAAGTTGTTTCGCTAAAACTTACGAACATAAATTATCTCTATTAGAGAATGCAAATGAAGCCATATCTCCTTGGTCAAGGTGTTTTTCACTTTGTTGACGGTTCCGTGCCGTGTCCTCCATCTCATATTTTTGACAGCTCTGCTGGTTCTTCCTCCATCATCAGCCCTTCTTTTCTTCGTTGGAAGCAACAGGATCAACTTATTTTGAGTGCTTTGCTCTCCTCTCTCTCCGTGGATGTGTTGCATCTTGTGGTAGATTGTTCTACTTCACATTGTGTTTGACGCACTCTTGAAAAAGCGCTTGCCTCTCCGTCTAATTCTCGCATCATGCAACTCCATGGCTCCTTTCAAGACCTTTGACAAGGTGACTCATCGGTTAGTCTATATATGCAGCAAGCCAAATCGTTATTTGACGAATTGGTTGCTGCTGGTCGCCCCATGTCTCTTGAAGATTTCAATCTTTATGTGTTTTGTGGCCTTCGTGGTGAGTTCAAAGACTTGGTAACGAGTCTCATAACCAAGGCAGAACCACTATCCTATGCTAATCTTCACAGCCACCTTCTTACCCATGAATTTCTGCACAAGAACTCTTTCCATTCAATGGCTGCCGCTCCTTCTCTGCTGTCTTCTTCTTCTTTGCCGCAGCAGCCACCTCTGCTGCCAACACCACAGTTTTCTGCACACCATGCTATGTCTCATCACAGCCCTAACTTCAGCCGCAACAGAGGTCACTCTAGAGGTAATTAGCGTCCCCACAGCAACCGTTTCACTCCTTAGAATAGGGGCCAATCTGCTGCAGATTGGCGACCAAACCACTGGCAGCAAACCAGGCCAATTCCAGTGTTGGGTAGTGGTCTGGACAGCAGCATGTACGCTGCCAATTGTGCTCTGGTTTTGGGCACACAGCTCCGCATTGTTCCCAGTTTCGTAGCAGCTCTCCGCAGCCTTTTGCTCATCTTGCTGTTGGGAATATCTCTGCTGCGACTTGGTTTCCCGACAACAGCGTAAATCAACACGTCACACCTGATCTTGGAACTCTAATCGATTCTGCACCCTATCTTGGTAATGATTATTTGCATGTTGGTGACAGTAAGGGCCTTGACATATCCCATATTGGACAATACTAAATTACGTTCCTCAAAACGCATGTACAGCTGCACGTCAACATCCCAGGTACAGGTCACACTTCTCCATGCCCAGCTGCACGTCAACATCCCATGGTTCTTCGTCCAAGGCAGCCCAAGACAGCGTTGTCCACAGCCACTGCCGCAACCTCTGTTGTCTCCTTCAACCGGGTATTTTCTCCTCCCTCTCATGAGCCACTTGTTTCTAATGATGCTAACAGATATGAGGCGTGGTATAGTGCTATGCGAGAGGAAATTCAGGCTTTACGCGCAAACAGAACTTGGACTTTAGTGCCGTTTCATCCCTCCATGAATGTTGTTGGTAGTCGATGGGTATACAAGATTAAACGCAGATCTGATGGCAGCATTGAGAGGTATAAGACGCGTCTGGTTGCTAGAGGTTTCACTCAGCAAGAAGGTATTGATTACTCTGAAACCTTTAGTCCAGTCATCAAACAGGCGATCATCAGATTAGTCTTCTTCATTGCAGTTTCGTGTGATTGGAAAATTCATCAGCTTAACATCCATAATGCCTTCCTCAATGGTGTCCTTGATGAAGAGGTCTACATGAAACAACCTCCAGGTTTTGTTGATTTTGCTCTCCCCTCTCATGTGTGCCGATTGCATAAATCTCTATATGGTTTAAAACAGGCTTCGCGGGCTTGGTACACTCGTCTGAATGATTTCCTGTTATCTATTGGTTTCCGTGCCTCTAAAGTGGATACCTCATTATTTATCTTCTCTGTTGGTGCTGATATTTGTTATCTTCTGGTCTATGTTGATGATATTCTGCTTATGGGTAGTAACTCTCTTCTGCTCCAACGCCTCATTCAGCTACTGAGCTCAGAATTTAAGCTTCGCGACTTGGGTTCTGTTCATTACTTTTTGGGTATTGAGGTCCAGTCTACTAGTATGGGTCTTATGCTCCGCCAGCATAAATATATACTTGACATTCTCACTCGGGCTGGTATGCTATCTTGCAAATCTGTTGATACCCTTATCTCTACATCCAAAGCTACCATTCTGCCCGATCCATTGTTTTCTGATGCTACCCGCTTTCGTCAAATTATGGGTGCTCTTCAGTATCTCACTTTTACGCGCCTAGATATTTGCTTTGCTATTAACAGAGTTTGTCAGTTTATGCATGCTCCTACAGATTCTCATTGGACTGCCGTGAAACGCATCTTGTGTTATCTTCGGGTACGACATCACATGGCTTACATATTACTCGTAGTTCTTCTTTTACCTTACATGGTTTTACAGATGCAGATTGGGCCGGCAGTGTTGAGGACAGAAAATCTACGGGTGGTTACCTTGTGTTTTTTGGTCAGACGCCGATTTCGTGGAAATCTGGTAAGCAACACATAGTTGCTCGCTCTTCTACTGAGGCTGAGTACAAAGCCTTAGCTGATGGCACTGCTGAGGTTATCTGGCTTCAGTATTTATTAACAGATCTCCAGATTCCGTCTACTTCTGCTCCTATTATCTGGTGTGACAACCTTGGTGCCACTTATTTGTCTACGAATCCTGTTTTTCATGCTCGCACAAAACATGTTGAGGTCGATTATCATTTTGTCCGAGATAGAGTTGCAAAGAAGGAGATTCAGATTCGTTTTATTTCCTCCTAGGATCAACTTGCCGATGTCTTCATTAAGCCACTTTCTACTTCTTCATTTACTGCTTTTCGTTTCAAGCTTCGGGTTGATCCTCCACCCTCAGTTTGAGGGGGCATATTATAGAATGTACTTATATAGAAAATATTGTATATAGGAAATATTGTAGACATACTCTTGTGTGGTAACCTCCACCATTACTATTATATATTGCCCTACCTATATATATAGAAAGGATTGGCTAACCATTAGGTTAAGCCTCCCAATTATTCTCAACTTAGATATTAAATTCTATCAAAATCTAAACCCTAAAAGTGAGTGTAGCTCACTTTTAATTTTATCCTGTTAACCATGTTCTTGACCAAATTTTCCAACAAAGACTTCAATAAACTATCATTATATTTACTTATCCGTTGAAGAACTCACTCTAAGAGCTTGTTGCACTTGTAAGACAAAGGAATTTAAGGTTAATTTAAATCAAATTAAAGAACATACTGTAATGAAGCTAAAAGAGCATATTCCTGATCTTCACAGGACATCAGGACACTCCTTTGCTCACGGGATATTTATATAGTTACACCTCTTTTTAAGGTGATTGGACATGGCTATTATTCTTCCAATGACATATATCAACTCCTGTGCTATTAATTTATTGCCCCAGGCCTCTGAGATTAATGAAGACGCTTCAACTTCGCTTCTTCATTGACATATATCTAAAGCTTTTAATTGTGAAACTTATTGAAAGTAACCTTAAAACTTGGCATCTATCAAAAGAAAAACACTTTCGCACTTGCTTTCTTAAAACTCATATTCCTTTGACGAGCTATGTATGAGCAGCCAACTACTGATCTGAAAATTATTACGCGGTTCAGATTTATATGGATTAAAGTTGTTTGGTTAACTAATATAGCGTGTCTTTGTATCTTTATTAATCATCGAGGTGGGTTTTTGTGATGTAACTGAAGCGTAACTAGTTCTCTTAAATAGTTTCATCTCATGCATGGTTTATTACTGCAAAAGTTGCTCCATAATCTACGGAAAGGGTGGAATTACAGAATTACAAAGTAGTTACTCAAGTACTATCACTCTCGCAAGCTTGTTACTCACATTAAATATTAATTACTAGCTATTGAACAACTCAGAAATGGGTGGAATTACAGAAACACAAAATAGGAGCATGAGATAGGTAAAAGGGTCTTTATTTCTGCAAGGAATCTGAAATCGGAGGAATAAAAAAGCAAAAGAACAAAATGAAAGATGTTGATGAACAGAAGCGGAGCAATATGCACAACGTGACATTCATAGTTTTAAAATCCTAACTCAGAAAGGGTCCATATATTGCGAGACCTAGTAAAAGAGCAGGAGTTTCTAGACAACAGGGGGACAAGTACCCGAGCAGTGCTCGACTACAATCATATTCTAAGGAGGAAAAAACTGCATAAAAACATATCTGATCAGAAAGGGTCCATATATAAACGAAAGAAATGAAGGAAAACCAGGTTTAAGGTTCAAAAGTGTGGTATGTAATGCAAGCACCTCTGGGACGTGGGCCGGGTGTGTGTTGATGGTATAAAGTCAGTCATCAACACACACCCGGCCCACGTCAGTCATCAAATTTGAAGTTCTTTCAAGAGATAGGTACCAGAAAAGAAAGCAAAAGGCAAACATAATAAGCGTGGAATCTCAATATTTTTATACATACAGATAGATTTAATCATTGAAGTGCAGTTCAAAGAATCAATATGTGTTATTCATGAAGAAGCATTTGGGGCGAAGTATAACAAACACGGTCCACTTAGCTAACAACAACAACAACAACAACAACAACAATCTCCTCCAAGCGGTACAAAATCTAAGGTGCCATATTATATATTTTCTCAGTTTAAACCATGTAAAAACTATGTAATTAAATATATTTAGTGACAAGAAGATTGAGGAAATGCTCCCAAGTCCAAACACATAATTAAAACACTAGCCAATCCAAGAAGGAAATAAAATAGCATAGCAAGACAAGAATATATGGATATGGGTGTAGTTAAAGGTATAGATTTAGTATATATATCAATTAATCAATTTTTAATTATCAATATTTCTTTTAAAATATAAACTATGAAGTTTAAGAAGAAGAAAAAAAAAACCATGTCTGTCTATAATATAAAACGGATGAAACTCTTCAAAATTAATGAAAAACATTCTTTGCACTTAAAAATATTCAATATATAAGTATATATATCAGTGTACGTGCGTTAGTAAATAACTGAGAATTAGTAATATTGTTTATAAAAAAACAGGATAACTAATAAGGTAAATGAAATCAAATTCTCAACCGGCTCCAATAGCTATATATATATATATATATATATATATTGATAAATTGAAACCCTAATTTTGCTCATAAATTCTTTGCACTGAAAACACCAACATTGAATTTCTCCTTTTATTCAGTTGTTTATATATATATATATATATATATATATATATATATATATATATATATATATATATAGGGTTTGAATTACTGGTATATTCACTCAAGAACTCAGAATTTTATTTATCTATTTTCTTATACATGTCTTCATAATGCTTACCTTGCTTATCGACTCGTCCCTACCCTTGCAGTGACAGTTTTAGAGACAGAGAGAGAGAGAGAGAGGTGGAGAAAGTTTTAACGCTTGATCGAGGTCTGTTTTTCCTGCCTTGACATGGAAGTTTTATGTGCATCAATGTTGCCTCGAAAAGGAGCTTTTACAGAGAAATGCACGTGCAACCCAGTACCCAATGTTCATCTCTCTGCCAGTGCTTCCAAATGTTCAGTAAAAACCCTAACCAGTCAGAAATAAAAAAGCAAAAATAAACGAATACATAAAAAAAAAAAAACCAGATGTAAAAAGTAAGAACAAAAAAACTTAAAAATAAGATATAAAAATTAAAAAGTCTATGTTATTGTATTTGATTTTATGTGCGTATACAAATTAAGAACAAAAAAAAATCAGATATAAAAAATATAAAATTAAATCACCGCAGTCTAAGGAGATCCAGAACTCCACTGTAATTATATTTTCTAAGAAAATTAATAGATGAGTGTGTTCGGATCATGTAACATAGAACCTCTCAAATTCATAGTGAGCACACATACATAAACAAAAGAAAAAGAAAGAAAGAATTGGACAATATTTGTTTTTTTTTTGTTTTCTTCTTCAGCAAAGAATATTTCATAGATTAATTATCAGGCAAGTTATCAGAACTGCAGCTGAAGAAAAAGGAAAGAAATAGAGATAATTGCAATGCCATAACTTGACGATGCTGCTTCATCTTCAAGCTAAATCAAAGGAGCTACTGATCTGATAAACACCAAACCCACAAAAAAAAATTCCATAAATTTGTACATCCTTCTTCAATCATAGGTAGCTGAAAACCCTGATGAACAACATCTTAGAAAGATACCTAATTCTTAAAGCAAGAAGAGGAGAATGAAGATGGATGGTTAAGAAGTTAATTAAAGAAACAGAGAGTAAAAGAAAGAAAAGATAAACCACAAGTTTTCTTGTTTTATTACTAATAAGGAGGGCGGCCGCCTGTGCCCCAATAGGCCTCAGATGGGAGTTGCACTGAATTTAGTAGATTCTGAGGCAACCCTTGAAAGAGAGATGTGTTTGGATCTTGCATTAGTTGGTGTTGTTGCTGATTCTGTTGCCCAATGCTACTAACTCCTGGTGACCCTAAAGGTCCAGTTCCAGGCACCGGTGTTGGCGACTCATCCTCTTCCAAAGGCAGCCTCTCATAAGCTGCATTACCAAAAGAAGCAGCCATGATCACCACCGGTCCAGATGCTAGAAGCGGGCCCACCACACTCCCCCCAACAACTTGGCCTTGGCCACCAGCTAAATAAATCGTCAATCCTGAAGCAGCTGGTGGAGCTGGAGGTGGCAAGAACGAACCTGAAAGCGATAAAATCTCGAATCTTCCATGTAAAGTAACCACCGCACCGGGCGAAGCTGGTTGCTTAAGAGTTACATTTGTTACTGTTCCGGTTCCACTCAAAATGCAAACTCCTCTTTGCCTCCTCCTTGCAAAAGTTGATATACTCTCCATGATATCGCAACCGGTAGCGATTTCCATGACATGGGATCGAAGGGCATTTGGGCTATCTCTTGTGATTATGATTGGTGGTTTAGGCTTGTTTTTAGACCCAGCAGGCCTACCTCTTGGTCTTCTTGTAATTTCTCCTTCTCCACCAGCACTTGAAGGAACTAATTCTTTGCCTTCTGCTGTGTTGTTGTTATTAGTGGCGATTTCAGCGTGCTCTCGCTTTTGACCACGGTTTAAGTTACCGTTACCGCTTTGTTCATCTTCAGAATTCTGTTGTTGCTGGTGTTGAAATTGATGTAGATGAAAATCTCTTGTGTGGAAAGGTGGAGGAAGAGGACGCCCATGAGCCGCAACTGGATCCATTTCTTTTTGGTAGCTTGAAATCAACCTAATTAAATTGGCTGAAACATACAAGAACGAGCCCAAAAAAATAGAAAGATATATAGCAGCAGGGAGATTCTTAGGTGGTTCTTGATTTGTCCCTTTCCTTCCTTTTGTGACTTCTTTTTCTTTGGATGTTCTGTAAATGGACCAAATCCAACACTAACCTTCACCAAAAGATGGAAAAGGATGGTCTTTCAAGCATCAGCCACCAAAATTTCAGCAGAAATAAATTAACTGAATCAAGCCCATCCTTTTCTTTCCCTCTCTACAAGGTGATTTCTTTTGTTTTAATCTCTTAGCTAGGTTATAATCGATCTCAAGTGTCTAGCTAGCTCCTATCCCATGAAGATAAAGAGAGCTGCTGGTTAAAGGTTTGGGAGAAAATGAACAGCAGAAAAAGGCTGAAGCTAGCTGATAAGAGAGGGGTGGTGGTTCCTCTTGTGTTCTGGGTTTTGGGTACAGATAGATAATGTGTGCTGTGGGTTAGGGTTAGGTGAAGGGCTAATCCCATCGGGTCCATGATAGAAGGGTTTAGTTTTGGTAAGAGCGTGCGCATGGGCGGTGTGTGGGTCCTACTTCTCCCTCACTCTTTTGTCTCTCACACACTATCGGGTCCCAATTACACCCCCATGTTTTCTCCTTTCCCCACCTCAAAATGTCTTAGAAAGCCTGCTGTCCAAAGATCATTTTGTCGTCCCTCCAGTTTGTACTTGAACTAGAAGCCCTTCTTTTTGCTATTTTTTCTCCTCTTCTCTGTTGCAATTTCTGGCAACAAGCCTGTTCTTAACATACCCTTTAAATCCTTGAAGCTTGTTCACGAGATGGAAAAGAAATTCATGAATTTCTTGCAAGGAAATGCAAAAAGGTGAAACCTTTTTAACCAGAATAAAAAAGAGTTAAGCGTTATTAAGATTAGAAAATGACAAACAACATAACAAATTAAACTAAAACTGATGAGAGCTCGATACATAACGCTGGTGTAATCAGGTTTCCCAGGAGAACGTTACAATTAATAGTTTCAACAGGCAGTTCTAGTAATTTTGTGAAGGGATCGAAAGGGGGGATTCCAAGGGGAGGTCAATGGTGGCGCGTGGGACATGGGAAATAGGGTTGGACCTACAGGGCGTGTCTTAACTCTTAAGGGGGACTCTTGACTTCTAGGAATGTGAATGCATTGATGTTGATGTGTACGCAGTTGTTTGGGGTCCACTGATTGCCGATCATGGGATGCTAATCAGCTCCAGCTCCTTCCCGCTCTCTCCTCCTCCTTATCATGATACTCAACATGGTGCCACTCTCGCATACGCACGGCATCTTTGGGGAAAAAAAAAAACATGTAAAAATATATGAGCATCGCATAATGAAAATTAGGAGTGCAAATTAATGACTTGAATTTTCTCCAATCTTGATTATTAAGGTTAATTTCGGACAAATTCATTTGTTCAAATTAATTTAAATTTGAGCGTCCAAATTAATTAATTAATTATAAATCAGCTCTATATCTTGGGAATTAATTTAAACTAATTAATTAATTAATTTAAATTTGAGCATCCAAATTCTTTATTTTTAAAGTATTTTTTTCTTGAAATATATTAAAATAATATTTTTTATTTTAAAAAAATTATTTTTAATATTAACACGTCAAAATGATCTAAAAATATCAAAAAATTAATTTAAAATAAAAAAATTAAATTTTTTTAAAAACATTTTTAAAATACAAATAAAAAAACAGGATGCGGATTAGTGATGTGATATCATTTCTGATCTTGGTAGCTTGATGTTCGTTCAAGTTCAGTTTTGCTCCCCGGGTTGCAAGGGAAGGTAAGTCCCTTCTAACACAAGTCAAGGGAAGTCCCATGTTTCTGTCTTGTGTATGTGCATTAATTTCTGTGCTTCCATGATAACTTGATTAGTCCCATTTGACAAATCGATGTTACAGGCATCTATATAATACATGTGGATCAAATCATTTAGGAATATGTTACAATAATGATTAATAAATTAATAATACCAGTATCTATTGCACAAATCAATTAAATAATTTGAGTCCATTCTAACATGCTTAGTGTAATAAGGGTTGAAGTTCTAAATTCTTATGAGAATTTCAAAAAAAATATACAAGCAGTCCTTCAATGGTGTGTGTGTGTGTGTGTGTGTGTATACATATATACATAGGCTCTATATCTCCCATAAATGATTAATATTGTATTCGATGCATCTGTAGTTATCATAAATATATATAGTGGCTTCTATCAATTCAAGAACCAACGTGACCTAATATTTTTAGTTCCAAGCAGCATGGTGATGGTCTGAAAAGATTGATCCACGTATATCCCACTACTTCACGGGGAAAAAATGTAGTGTAGCACGAAGGAGTCTTCATTAATACCTTTTGCTCTAGGAATAACTTAGAAAGGCAAGTTTACAATTACTCCATAGGGAATGGTCAAGGAAAATGGTGCCTGTTGGGCCAAATTGGAGCACGACAAAACCCGAAAAGTATAAATCAAGGCAAAA
>Ga0325405_1001884_pt1 | contig 21565 bp, 6 predicted proteins | sample PopdelMetagenome_21_FD_205663 | JGI IMG/M metagenome (GOLD analysis project Ga0325405, IMG submission 205663) | Populus deltoides microbial communities from Bellville, Georgia, United States - Xylem-Control-R2 | ecosystem: Host-associated > Plants > Phyllosphere > Stem > Wood/Secondary xylem...
TTCAAGTTGTCACGTTATATATACCCACAATATATTTAAATATTGCAACGTGAAAATATGTTGTTTCTTTGAATGATTTTTAAATGGTATTATTTTAGAAAAGAAATTTAATTTACTGTGTTAATTTTAAAAAAAAATCTTCATTTTTTTCGTAATTTTTTATTGGTGAACTAAATTTCTGTCCTTACAGTTTCAAAAGTGTTCCACTACTACCACTACAACAGTTCTTCTAATACTCAGTGAGGATTATTTTCAACTTTTTAGACTGACGCTGTATCCATTTTCAACTTATTATTTATTTTTATCCATTGAATCCAACCTTAGAAACCAATGAATTATTTTCAACTTAGACTAACGGTTGATTGCAATAAAGAAGATAGCAAATTCTAACACATTGCCAGATCCCAGCTCCAAACCTTTTTTTATTTTTAAATTATAGATGTTTTGGTCAATTTACACGTACCTTGACTAATTCCGAGGTCCTGAAGATAACAACCATGTAAGTCTTTAGTGACCCTGAAATTTATAATACCCAAACTAGTAATTTTTTAAGATCAAATTTAAAACCTGACAAGTTGAGCTATACCCCTTAGATTTTCTCTCCCAACTGAGGACATCATGTAAATGTTATGCTTGTCCTCTGCATTTCCAATGCGTAGATTATTTATTTATTTGGTCACTTAGAATACTGAACAAAAATTTTCCACTTCGATTTTGTGGATATCTTCCATTTTATTTGGTAAATCATTTTTAATTTTGTGATTCAAACTTCGAACATTTATTGAAAGTAAGGTGGATTTTCATATCTTGTTAAAAGAAACCTAATAGAGTGGCATTTTAACAGTGGATGTGTAGCGTGTGAGGGGAAATATTATGTACGAGATGACATCCCGCATGCTGTCGCAGGTTTATAAAACAAATGCACTTAATAGTGTTATAATTATGAACCAACGCTAGATAAGTAATAGAAATTAAAGGTATAATGGAGTAAATATTTCGTGACGGAAAAAAAAGTTGTGTTGGTAATCAAAAACTTAGAGACTGAACAAAATGATATTAGCAATTTACAGTATTTTGTGAGGAAAGATACAGTGCTTTCACCACATGATTTAGCTTTTCAATTAATAAAAAGCAAAAAAAATTACAAAGTTAAATTCTCTACCAACTTAATATTAAAAAAAAAAACAACAAAGATAATTTTGGAAGGAAAAAAATCCATGAGAAAAAACGTTGCAGCAATTGACAATGTTTTGTGAGGAAAACTATAGAGCTTTTCCCAATAAAATAAACTAAAAAACCATTTAGAAAAATATTGTAGCAATCCACAATGTTTTGTGAGAAAAACTACAACGCTTTCTTCATATAATTTAACTTTATTGTAATTATAATTTTTAACCAACTCAATATTTAAAAAAACAATCAACAAAGATAATTTTAAAAAAAATCATAAAAAAATCACATGGGAAAACACTGCAACAATTCACAGTGTTTTAAAGAAAAAAATAACAAAGCTAAATTCTTAATCAGCTCAATATTAAAAAAAAAAATCGACAGAAACAATTTTAAAAAAAAATAACAAAACAAACACCAAAAAAAGGAAAAAAAAATCATGTTGGAAACACTGTAACAATTCACAGTGTTTTGTGATGAAAGCTACAGTGTTTCCCCACATGATTTAGCTTTATTTGTAATGACTTGTAATTATAATTCATAAATAACTCAATATTAAAAAAATAAAATTGAAAGGATAATTTGAAAAAAAATTATAAAAAAACCATGAGGAGAGACACTACAGCAATCCACAATGTTTTATGAGCAAAACTACAATGCTTTCCCCACATGATTAAGCTTTATTACAAAGTTAAATTTTAACCAACTCAATATTAAAAAAAAATGACAAAGATAATTTTGGAAAAAAATATTACAAAAAAAACACAAAAGAAACTGGAAAAAAACCATGTGAGGAAAAACTGTATCAATCCATAGTGTTTTGTGTGAGGAAAAACTTGCATTCACTTGTAATTGCAATTCTTAATCAGCTTAATAATTAAAATATAAAATTGACAAAGATAATTTTAGGGAAAAACATAACAAAAACAGAAAAAAAAAAACCTTGTGGGAAAAAACATTGTAGCAATCAACAGTAATTTCGAGGAAAGTTACAGTGTTTTCCTCATATATTATAACTGTAATTTTTAACCAGCTCAATATTAAAAAATAAAATAGAAAAAGATAATTTCAGAGAAAAGCATAAAAAAAACCATGCGGAGAAACACTGTAGCAATCAACAATGTTTTAAAGAAAAAAATTACAAAAAAAATTCTCAATCAATTAAAAAAAATCGATAAATATAATTTTGAAAAATAAAGAAATAAAATAGAAAAACTATGTGGAAAAATATCGCAGCAATCCACAGTATTTTAAAGAAAAAAATTACAAAGCAAAAATTTTTACCAGATCAATATTTAAAAAGTAAAATCAATAAAAATAATTTTGAAAAAAAAATAAATGAAAAAAAAAGCAAAAATAGGAAAGTTGAAAAAGAAAAGTAATTTTGAAAAAAAATAATTTTAAGAAAAAGAAAAAAACAAGAAAAAAAAAGGGAAAGTTAGCAAAAAAAAAAAAGGAAAACACTGTGGATTACTGTTGTAATCCACAGTGAATTGTGTGTGAGGGAACAATGATTCCCCCATACAATTTAGATATTGTTGTAATTGTTATAGTGTTTCTCTTTTTCTTTTTCTTGCCCCTTAATTGTTTTTCTACTTGGTCATGATTTTTTCTTTTTAATTTTATTCTTTTATATTGTGTTGATTAGGAATTGGATTTGATATTTTGTTTTGATTTACTTTCTATTAAGTTATCGTGATATCAAAAAAAATCTTAATACTAAGTTGATGCTCGATCTTACAAGAAAGAATTCAATTTATTGCTTGAAAAAAAATAAGGGGACCAAAATTTACAGTGAGACCAAAATGGAGGGATTTTTTTTCAACATTGTTCATGGGAGCCTTTTTAGCAATTTTGGCCTCTAGATTTATGCAAATTTCATTTTTGGTTCATTTAATTTGACACGTTTGTGCTTTGGTTCAAAACTTAATTTTGTTCACTTCTTAATCCTAAGTTTAACAAAGAAAAGAGAAAGTTATTAGAAAACAAATGAGAAAAGAGAAAATTATTGGTTGTCCACTTTTCAGCAACCAAAAAAGAATGATCTTAATGTTAATGAATTTCATTTGACGAGATGAGTTATATTAAAAGTATTTTTTTTTATCACTAATACCATTGAAAAAACTAGATTGGGACTTGAAATTTTTTTTCCATTGAGGATTGATTTTTAGGTTTTTTACATATTAAAAGTTATTTTGAGGTTAGAAATAAGTTCATTGAGATTTATGGGTGTTTCATAAGTGTTTTGCTATTGTCATTGGGGTAGCTATGGAATGGCTACTCGGTGACGAGGATGTCTAGTCAATCGAACTTGAGTATGGACTCGAAAGGGCCATATCTTTTGATCCGATCGTTGGATTGTGTTCAAATTTTTACAGGGGTTTCCAGAGGCTGCTTTCTTGGGGTAGGTATGGAATGGCAACTAGGTGACGAGGATGTCTGGTCGGTCGAACTTGAGTACTGGCTCAAAAGGGCTATAACTTTTAATCCGAGCATTGGATCGTGCTTAATTTTTTACAAGGGTTTCCAAAAAATATTGTCCTTGGGGTAGCTATGGAATGGCAACTCGGTGACGAGGTTGTCTCGGCGGTCGAACTTGAGTACGGGTTCAGTAGGGTCATAAATTTTGATCCGACCGTTGGATCGTGTTCAAATTTTTACAGGGGTTTCCAGAGGCTATTTTTATTGGGGTAGATATGGAATGGCTACTCAGTGACGAGGATTTGTGGTCGGTCAAACTTGAGTTTCGGCTCAAAAGGGCTATAACTTTTTATCCGAGCGTTGGATCGAGCTCAATTGTTTACAGAGGTTTTCAGAGGATGTTTTCATTAGGGCCGCTATGGAATGGCTACTAGGTGACGAGAATGTCTGATCAATCGAACTTGAGTATCGGCTTAAAAGGGCCATAATGTTTGAGCCAACCGTTAGATCGAGCTCAATTGTTTACAGGGGTTTTCAGAGCCTGTTTTTGTTGAGGTAGCTATGGAATGGCTATTCGGTGATGAGGATGTGTGGTTGGTTAAACTTGAGTATGGGCTCAAAAGGGCCATAACTTTTAATCCGAGCGTTGGATCGCACTCAATTTTTTACAGGGTTTCCAAAGGCTATTGTCCTTGGGGTAGCTATGGAATGGCTACTTGGTGATGAGGTTGTCTCGGCGGTCGAACTTGAGTACGGGTTCAATAGGGTCATAACTTTTGATCCGACCATTGAATCGTGTTCAAATTTTTATAAGGGTTTCCAGAAGGCTGCTTTCTTGGGGTAGTTAGGGAATGGCACCTAGGTGACGAGGTTGTTTGGTCGATCGAACTTGAGTATCGGCTCAAAAGGGCCATAACTGTTTATTCGAGCGTTGGATCACGCTCGATATTTTACAAGGGTTTCCAAAGGTTATTGTCCTTGGGGTAGTTATGGAATGGCTCCTTGGTGACGAGGATGTCTCGGCGGTCGAACTTGAGTATACGTTCAATAGGATCATAACTTTTGATCCGATCGTTGGATAGTGTTCAAATTTTTACAGGGGTTTCCAGAGGCTATTTTCTTAGGGTAGCTATGGAATGGCAACTAGGTGACGAGGATGTGTGGTTGGTCAAACTTGAGTATCGGCCCAAAAGGGCCCTAACTTTTGATCCAATCTTTGGATTGCGCTCAAATTTTTACAGGGGTTTCCAAAGGCTATTGTCCTTGGGGTAGCTATGGAATGGCTACTCGGTGACGAGGATGTCTCGGCGGTCGAACTTGAGTACGGGTTCAATAAGGTCATAACTTTTGATCCGACCATTGGATCGTGTTCAAATTTTTACAGGGGTTTCTAGAGGCTGTTTTTATTAGGGTAGCTATGAATGGCTACTCGGTGACGAGGATGTCTTGTTAGTCGAACTCGAGTATAGGCTTAAAAGGACCATATCTTTTGATCCGACCGTTGGATCGTGTTTAAATTTTTACAAGGGTTTCCAAAGGCTGCTTTCCTGTGGTAGCTACGGAATGGCTACTCGGTGACAAGGATGTGTGGTCGGTCAAACTTGAGTACCGGCTTAAAAGGGCCCTAACTTTTGATCCGACCGTTGGATCCTGTTCAAATTTTTACAAGGGTTTCCAAAGGCTGCTTTCTTGGGGTAGCTATAGAATGGCAACTAGGTGACGAGGATGTCTGGTCGAGCGAACTTGAGTATTAGCTCAAAAAGGCCATAACTTTTTATCCAACCGTTAGATCGCGCTCAAATTTTTACAGGGGTTTTCGGAGGCTGCTTTCTTGGGGTAGCTATGGAATGGAAACAAGGTGATGAGGATGTGTGGTCGGTCAAACTTGAGTATTGGCTCAAAAGGGCCATAACTTTTAAAAATTTGAACAAGATCCAATGGTCGGATCAAAAGTTATGGCCAGCCCATACTCAAGTTTGACCGACAAGACATCCTCGTCACCGAGTAGTCATTCCATAGCTACATCAAGGTCAACAACCTTTGGAAACCCCTGTAAAAATTTGAGTGCGATCCAATGGTCGGATCAAAAGTTCTAGCCGTTTTGAGTCGACACTCAAGTTCGGCCGACCAGACATCCTCGTCACCGAGTAGCCATTCCATAGCTACCCCAATGACAACAGCATCTGGGAACCCTTGTAAAATTTGAGCGCGATCCAACTGTCGGATCAAAATTTATGGTCCTTTTGAACCGATACGTAAGTTCGCCCGACCAGACATCCTCGTCACCTGTAAAAATTTGAACAACATCTGGAAACCCCTATTTTAAACCCGATCCAATGATCGAATCAAAAGTTATGGCCCTTTTGAGACCATACTCAAGTTCGTCCGACCAGACATCCTGTCACCTAGTAGCCATTCCATAGATACCCCAATGAAAACAGCCTCTAAAAACCCCTGTAAACAATTAATCTCGATCCAACGGTCAGCTCAAATGTTATGGTCTTTTTGAGCCGATACTCAAGTTCGACCGACCAGACATCCTTGTCACCTAGTAGCCATTCCATAGTTACCCCAATGAAAACAACCTTTAGAAACTCCCGTAAAAATTTGAACATGATCCAACGGTTGGATTAAAAGTTAAAGCTCTTTTGAGCCCATAATCAAGTTTGACCAACAAGACATCCTCGTCACCGAGTAGCCATTCCATAGCTACCTCAAGGACAACATTCTTTGGAAACCCTTGTAAAAATTTGAACACGATACAACGGTCAGATCAAAAGTTATGGCCCTTTTGAGTCCATACTCAAGTTCGACCGACAAGACATCCTCGTCACTGAGTAGTCATTCCATAGCTACCCTAATAAAAACAGCCTCTGGAAACCCCTGTAAAAATTTGAACACGATTTAACAGTCGGATCAAAAGTTATGACACTATTTAACTCATACTCAAGTTCGATCGCCTAGACATCCTCATCACCAAATAGCCATTCCATAGCTACCCCAAGGACAATAGCCTTTGGAAACCCCTGTAAAATTTTGAGCGCGATCCAACAGTCGGATCAAAAGTTACGGCCCTTTATAAGTGTTTTAAAGTGTAAAAAAAAATTAAAAATGGGTTTTTTTTTTAACCAAGATGGCGGAACCCAATTTTCAGGTGGCTAAAGATGAACTAGTAGGGAACGTGTCATCTACAGGTGCAAACAACACGTCGCCTGCTTTTAAGAAAAAAATAAGTTGACGAGTCTTTCCATTATAAGAAGAAAAAACAATGATGCCTAGGCACACGAGCCTTGCTTTTAGATCTCCACATCTGACCTTTTTTTTTAGGGCCAAACGTGTTGACCCGTCCAAGCCTGTCTTTTCACTTTCATTTTAATTGCAATTCATTATAATAAATTAATTAGAAATTTTTTTTTGTTTTTTTAATAAACTTATAACACTCTTTTTAAAACATTAGCAAATGCTTTTTTTACAGCTCTTCGCAATGTTGTTTTTTTCTAAAATTTTATTTGGTGGCTTTCCCAAGCATATCTATTATTATTATCATATAATTAAATAAAAAATAAATTAAAAAAAGTTATTAAACCCAATCTAGTTCATATGGGTCCCAAGTTTGATGAGTTAACTCAAGTCAATCCAAAAAATTGTTGTTTCAATATATAAAAAGAAAGGGTTAAAACAATGTCATCTTCAATATTTTTTTCTTGAAATTAAGTTGGGTTTTAATAAGGTCGTGTTTGGATCTGCTGGGTCAACCAGGTCATATCGAGTCAATTTCTACCTGGTTCAATTTGAAACCTAAACCAAGTAAGGGGCAAAGTCAAAGGGTCTTCGGGTCGGTGACACAATAAAGAAATTTAAACAAGAATGCATGGACCGTGTATTATTTTTATATATTTTTTAATACAATCATGTCAAAACTATCAAAATTTGTCTAAAAAATAAATATTCTACCAAAAAAATTGCCAAGTAATAAATGGAGTGCATTGAAAAGATAAATTGGTTTTGGTTAAAAGATGTATTTCATACCTTGTATTTCAAATCATCCAAATTTTTTTATATTTATTCTAGTTGCTTTATGATTTTTATTAAATAAATAATGTAGAAGAAAAGAATTATATTTCCTTGTAGACAAAAAAAAATAGAAGTGGAAGAATGATTATAGCAAATCAATGAGATTTAAATAATTATTTTTCTTACAAAAAAATTAATTCTTATATAATTAAATAATTTTTTTGAAGAAATGTCTATGACACAAGTTCAAATATTTTAATTTGTACTTATTTTTCAGGTTCATATTTAGTTAACATCAATAAATCTTTTTAATATTTATTAAAATATATAATATTCAATTTATTTTAATAAATAAATACATCAAGTCTTCAGTTAATAGTTCATAAGTTTTTGATGCTAGAAATTAAATGCATTGAAAACACTTACAAGTTCTTTTTTATTTTGTGTAAAAAAATATTTCATCCGACCCAAACCAGAATTAACTAGCTAGCAATAACTTGCATATGTCTAAAGTGTAAATAATCACTAAGTCTTTTTTGAAAGGAAAAAAAAAAAGGCAACCTTACCTCCAATTCCTATCCATAGTTTTAAAACTCGGCCCAACAGGTCGACCCGAAACCCAACCAACCCGAGGCTGGAACCAGGCCAGGTTGAAGAAAAAACAGGGAAAGGAAAAAACAGGTGTGACTCAACGGGCTGAACCAGCAAGACACGGTCAAAAACTCGGTTGCAACCCGTTGACTTTTGTTTTTTTTTTTACTAAAACAACGTCATTTTGATTTTTTAAAAAATAAAATTGACCCGGGTGACTAGATCAAAACCCAAAACCCGGGTCCTTGTTGCTAACACATATATGAGTCTTTGTTGCTACCTTGATATTGTATTATATTCCATTTAAAATATATATTTTAAGCATTATTTTTAATAAAACATATCATTATGTCCTTGGGCATACCAATTTACAATCACATTTTTCTATAAAAAAGATTCAATCAATTATAACTTTTAGTTTTTTCCTATTCTCTATTATGTTTATATCAATTATTTTTGTTAAAAATGACATGCATATACATAGTACTTGAGTAATTCTATTATAAAATGATGAAAATACCATTTTAAATCAATAAGATACTTGTTTTTTAAAAAAGTAGAATACAATGTAAATATTGTTCGTGTAGATATTTGAATATGAATAAAATTGGTTACAAATTGTTGATCAATCAATTCTTTGATTAATATGTTATATATTATTCATTTTTTCCTTCTAATAAGAAAAAATTGAGTGTAGAAACTTCATCCAAAGTGGAGGCACGTAAAACCTCACAAATCAAACTAAGCATGAGATTCTTAACTTAGTTTCAAAGATTTAGAGATGAATATGTGTAATGCTAAGAAAACTACAACCTAAGTAAAAAACAATAAAGCAATAAATAAGAAAGATGTAAAGGAAAGCTATAAATTACAATTAAAAAAAACATTAAATTATAAAAAGCGTATAAGAGAATTGTATACATGAGGATGGTCCTGTAAAGGAAAAATATAAATTATAAAAGTAAATGGCAAGAAAGACAAAATGTAAAGTTATAAAAAAAAAAACATTAATTTTGTAACAAAAAATGTGTATTGATAGGGTTGGCCATTGTTTCCAACTGTTAGACAACCTATTTATAATGTGATCGAGTTTCAAATAAACTATAAATTCTAATCTTATATAAATTGTTTATGGTAGATAGAAATTTTACAACTTGAATGATAGTATAATTCATACTTTCTATTCGCATGCCTCCTCCTAGTAATTAAGTATTTTAGGACTCTAATTATACTACAATATTCACCAGTGTTAACTGCTAAAGACTGGTATTTTGAATAGGAATTGATCACCGATCCATAACGTGAATCCTCATCTTTTTAATCGATGGTTGATCTTAACTATCTACATTAGTTTGCTAAAAAAACATAAACTGGACACCTATTATTCTTGATCAAATGATACGTGGTTGTTCATTTTTGTTTTGTATAAACAATGCCCTTATATTCTTTTATTTCAAATAAATGAAGGAATGTTGGCATGTGCCCTTCTTGAATTGATCAACAAATTGACCATCGATGACATGAAAAATCAAGCATTGTTTTTTTAAATATCGATAATTTTCGCTTATTGATATAAGAAGCATTGTTTGGTTTTGGCACAATGCTTAAAGTTATAAGAAGTAAGAATTGTTATTTTAAATATCTATCTAACAATTAATATACAACTTTTTATCTTTTTTTGAAAAATCCCTAATTTCTTTCTATAAAAACCAAAGATTCTCATAAACCTTCAGCTTTTTTTTTCAAAAATTGCATCTTTCAACAACTTTTCACAACAAAAACCTTATCTAATTACTCATTTCAAGAACCTTACTAACTGCGTCCTTAACACTAATTGGAAAATTATAAGTAATGCCCTAAAGAGCATTAACAACAAGAAATCATCCCTGAAGGAGCTTATCTCTTAACTTTAGACATTAAAAGAGAAAGATGATTGCTTCAAGATGACTATGGAAATCTCAACATATGAAAAAAATTGATAAAATGGCCCAATATTGCCATTTCTAATGACATCTATTGGCTTAACTAAATGTAACATTATTTTGACGATGAGTGGAAATGAAAGTATTGTTTTATTCCATTCAAATATCCAGGATTACCATTAGACCAAATAAAAAAATGTTGGTCATTCTCTCTCTCTCTTCTAGTTAATGTCTAACAATGATTCATCTTCAAGTATAGGATGCGGACTGTAACTTTATTTGACTTGGCCATGATAACAGGCCTTTATCTAGGACATGAAGAATTATATGCTTCTTTATAAGTCTATGCTGGTCAATTTAAAAATATGTTAATAGGCACCCTTATATATAATACTCTTATAAGATGCAAGAAGAAAGAAACAAACTTCCTAACCGAGCATGAGCATGTTGCTTTCTTGTTATACTAAGTATGCAAATACGTATCTTCTCCAAGTCTAAATTACCTACTAAAGCCTTCTTAAAGGTAGTTGTGGCCTTGACAAAAGGTTATGCTATGGATTTCGGCCTTTGTACTAGGATATATTTATAAACTATTAGGGAAATGCCAAAGAAAAAGATGTTAGTCGTTCTCTTTCTCTTTTAGTTAATGTCCAATAATGAATCATCTTTAAGTATGGGATGTATACTATAACTCTATTTAACTTGGCCATAATAGGAGGCCTTTGTCTAGGACAAGAAGAATTATGTGCTTCTTTATAAGTCTTTACTGGTTAATTTAAAGATATGGTAGTAGGCACCCTAATATATAGAACTCTTATAAGATACATAAAGAAAGAAACAAACTTCTTAATCGAGCGTGAGCATATTGCTTTCTTGCTATACTAAGTATGTAAATAATTATCTTCTCTAAGTCTAAAATACCTACTAAAGACTTATTAAAGGTAGTTGTGGCTTTGAAAAAAGGTTATGCTATGGATTTAGGCCTTTGTGCTAAGATATATTTATAAAGTATTAGGGGAATGCCAAATAAAAAGATGTTGGCCATTCTTTCTCTCTTCTAGTTAATGTCTAATAATGATTCATCTTCAAGTATAGGATGCAGACTATAACTCTATTTGACTTGGCCATGATAGGAAGCCTTTTGTCCAGGACATGAAGAATTATGTGTTTTTTTATAAGTCTTTACTAGTCAATTTAAAGACATGGTAGTAAGCACCTTTATATATAGTACTCTTATAAGATGTGAGAAGAAAGAAACAAACTTTCTAATCGAACATGAGCATGTTGCTTTCTTGTTATATTAAGTATGCAAATACTTCTCTTCTCTAAGTCTAAAATACCTACTAAGGCCTAATTAAAGGTAGTTGTGGCCTTGACAAAAGGTTATGCTATGGATTTAGGATCCTTTGTGCTAAGATATATTTATAAAGTATTAAGGGAATGCCAATTTAAGAGCGAGCAACATCTTTTATGGTGAAATAAAACATATATAGTGCTTTTTTGTGGGTATAGTTATGGAATGTGATCTACTCCTATGAGTTCAGTGATGTGTAGTAAACCCTGTACCCTTAGCTGACTTATGTCGAAGAGAGATTAATGTAGACTCAGTTCCATAACTTTCTTTTTAGATGGTATATGAAAACCTTTATAGTTATGGTAAGAAGAAATGAATAATCTATGGCATTCCTCTCATAATTAATTCAAGTTAGTTATCAAGTTCATAATTACAAAAGGCATAAGATATAAAGGAATAACATGATTCAATATAGAGAAGCATATTGGCTTATAGGGGACTTCATATTAGTTTGGTAATCGACCATGTTCAAAGGAATAATTATTTCTCTAGGATTTACACTTGAACAAGTGTAAATGTGACTTTAGCAATTGAACATCACTTAAGTTTGTCATAACCCAATTTTGGTTCCCAAAAAAATATTCTTATATTTTTCTTTTTTTTTTTCAAAAAAAATCCAAAAAAAATCAGAAATCTAAAATTCAAAAATATTTTCAGGACAAGTGGAGCTAAGTCTTTGAGCTATAAAAGATAAAAATTCCAAAAGAAAGACTTAATTTGAAGCAAAGTTTAAGGCTGAAATCTAACTTGATCAAAATTAAAAGAATTAATTAGGTTTAAGGACTTACTTAAACTTATAATGGGTTTAATTGACTTAATTAAGATTTAACTAAAGTAAAATTAAGTTTGAAAGTTAATTTGGCAAAAATTAGAAGAACTAATTAAGTTCAAGGACTTAATTAAACTTCTAATGGGTTGATAAGATTCAATCAAGGACTCAATTGCAGAAAAATCATGTTTGGATGTCTAGTTTGGATCAATTCGTAAAGATTGAAAGATTAGGAACATAATTGGAACTTGAAAAGGCTAAGTTGATGCATTTGAGGGTGCAATTGCAAGAAATTTAAAGTTGGAAGGCTAATTGAGGGGTAAATTAAATAATCCTAAAACCAAGGATTAAAATGAAAGAGACACACGCATTCAAGGACTAAAATTGATTAAAATCAAGGTAAATTTGAAAAAATTTAAAGTTTGAAGGTTAATTAAGGATGGGATGAAAGTATCCAAGACCAAAGACCATATTATAAAAGACATTGAATATTGAGTGTCAAAATTGATGTGACCAGGGATTTAATCAAAAGAGATCTTAAGATATCAACTCAAATTGGCTGGATTCAACAAAATTTGAAAAATCAAGGATCAATTTGTAAATAAGAAAGAAAACAATGAAATGGTGTCGTTTCGGCACCACTGTTCATTTCCTTTTTCTTTTCTCCTATGAGGGAGCTGACTGAGATCTCCCTTTGTAGAGCCATTTAATGCTCTCTCATGCCTCAAGTAAGATAAAAAAACACACTCTCCTAGTAGCCTTGACATCATACTATGCCCCATCATAGTTCCCGTCGAGTGGTCCTCCCTATAGCTGCTGCAATGTTGGTCCAAAAATACTGACCTGATTAGCCTTGGATAACCTGATTTTGGTAGTATTAGGTTATTGGCTTGTTGTCAATGGTTGGGATCATTCTTAAAGGATTGAATGGTTAAGATGCAAGACTTTCCCCACTACCTACAAATAAGAGCAACCCATTCCAACAAGAAAAGAGGGGGGAGGACATAACTGAAAAACAAACACCTACACACTGTGCTTGCAAACCTTTCAGCCCATAAACACTCAGTCCAACCAAAATCAGAGGGAATTTTGTTGTCCCAGCTGGGAAAAAAAACATATAAAGCACCACTTTTCCTTCCATGTTCTAGCCAAAAATATCATTTCTCCTTCCTTACAGCACCTAGTACACCACAAAATAACACCACCAGCACCCTATTATAGCCAAAAACAATAAGCAAAGACCCTGGTAGGAACCATCACAACCATCACTTCTTTTTTCCTAACATTCATTCCTCCATTGAAGCTCTGAACCAATAACAACAACGAACTCTAACTAGTTAACCATTTGCCAACAAAACTTTAGTTGATTGACTGGTGTCAGAATAGTTACACTTCCCCATCCATAGCAACACCGAAGTTGTGAGCAGTAACAGACTCCACCATGAGTAGTAGTTGCACCGCCTTGTTGCAGTTGTGACCAATATTTGATTCAACTGTGACCAAGTAGCAGAAGCCTCAAGTCTCAACAACCTTATTTCCTTGTTTTCTCATTGAAACAACTTTGATCATTATCCTTACTACGGTCGTGAGTCTCAGTTTCTATTCTAACAAAAAATATTACCAGGTATGATGCTTTGTCCTTCCATGAGTACATCACATTGATAAAGTTAGTCAAACTTTGTGATTTTTGTGAAATAACTAACCATTTAAATGGGTTTGTTAGGCAATTACACAACTGTCATTGTGAAACAATTATTTTAAAAAAAATTAGGAACATAAAATTTATGAATCAATCAAATTAGTTAAAAACCAGTGTCTTTGTTTTCAAAAATACAAATTTTGCAAATGTTTTTAGGATCCTTTTTTTTAAATAATATATGGTGCAGCAATCGATGCAAACGAAGAACTAACATGTATTCATATGTATCAGGAAAAAAAAATGTTTGTACAGTAATAGATATATTGCATGAAATCCAATAGAAGACACTTATTAAAAAAAAACAAACATGCTCTGATAACAATGTAGATTGTTAAAGGAAACTTACTAGTGATTTGAGAAATCACTTTCTTGTTCCTAGATCAATTGCTTCAGTGCTATTTTAATTACTATAACTAAAGAGATATTCCACAATACGAACGTCTTTATAAAGTTAATTCAGAAAGTTAGATATGAGAGAGAGAGAGAGAGAGAGAGAGAGAGACCAATTATGTTTCTTTGCTTGCACCCTTTTAATATGGGTTATGCCTCTATATATAAATCTAGAGAAAGCGGTTATTTCTTTTAGTAACTGTGTGAAGCAGTTATAACTGCTTCACAACTCCTCTAAAATATGAACATCCCTTATGGGCAGACCAGGCCTAACCTAATAACCAACAATTTTGTATTTTGTTGATTCAAGTTATGATATGGCAGTATATGTAGGATGTTAGGGTCAGATGCTATATTTTCTATGTATATACATCCTATGATCATGGATTTCTCTCACTTATAAGCTCAAGGTTATAGGTTTTTAGTTTTTTTTTTTTTTTACCATCATGAACCCCTCATCATATTTAAAAATAAACATTTCTACTTTGATATTAAAGTCAAAACAATGAGGTTGATGTCCAAAGATTGTTGATGTTGTGTTTTCCCTTTGTATGTGAAAATATTTCCTTACCATTTAAATTTTAGCTCTACATATGCAATATGTAAGTTCTTTAAATGTTCTAGTTTGATCTTTCAAAAATAAAAATGACCCACTTGTATTTGTTTATGAGTTAGGCTTTCAAGGCCAACTTCTTAGCATGATGGGTTATTTCTTTTTTCTTGGATAATCAATGTTTGTTTTTAGCCCACACATGTTTTCTTGGTTGAAGCCTGTATCAGTTTTAGGCTTGGTTAGGAAGCTCAATCCATGTGACTGGACTAAGCCTTTAAGGTTTAATGTTGTGTTTAATAAGGCCTAATTCTGTCAAAGAAAAAAAATATATTTTTGGGTTTTTAAAGTTTGTTGACCAAACAAAGCATTATTATTATTATTAAGGTTCATTTTGAAAATTTTTTAGTCCCTCATATTTTTCTACCCTCTTATATTTAATATTTGAAATTATGACCTATACACGAGGCGTTTTTATGATATTAGAAAAAAAAATTATTATTTAAAGATGAAAAAAAATAACAAGATCTTCTTTCAAAAAATAAAAAATCATATTTGCATAAATAATAATAAATAAAAATATATATAAATGGCATAACTTAGCATCTTTTAAATACTAAAAATTCAAGAAAAATAGTTTTTATGTTGCATACATATTGGATTTAATAACTAGTTTATTAAAGTCATGAGAACTTGGTCTATATTTTAAAAACACTAAAAATATGTTGTGTTTCTTTTAATATCCAGGATTATAAACTTATATGTAAGATGTATTTTCGATATTAAATAAAAAGATAATTTTTTTTATTCTTATGTTTTGACTCTAGAATGGTTAGGCGTAACCTCTAAAGTTATAGTCCATTCTACTAGGGTGGACCGACTTTAACCATTAGACAAACCAATGGTTAGAAAACACAACAGTGCTTTAGTTTGCATCAGACAAATAAATAATGCAGCATACCTTAAGTAAAGTGTACTAGGGGTGATACGTCATCCCTGTATATAACTAGTCTCCTTATCCAGATTCTAAAACCAATTAGGGTTTTGGTGACCAAAATACTAGGTGGCGACTCCATTCTTTTTTTATTGATAAGAAACAAGAATTCATTATTTTTCCACTCATATCCCAATGATCTCAGCCTGAAGGGATGTTTGTCGCGATGCTACACACGTGCAACTAAGTTGTTGCAGGGTGAGAGACTTCACATTGGCAGCTGGTCACTAGTCGGGCATTTTCCTCTTGAATTTGACTAATATTATCTTCAACATTTTGTTGAAATAGATGGTTGATAAGTAATTTTTTAATGAAGAAACTTCTATCCAAAATAAAAAGAGGAAGCTTTTAAAAAGCCTAACTAGAAAGTCAAGTAAAAAGCCTGGCAAAAGAACTCCTAATAAGCATGCTCAATTTTAGCCTATCATTTCTTTATATCTATAATTTATGTTATGACATCATTCATCTTGTCCTTTTTAGCTTGTCATCCTTCTAAGATTCATTCCTCTTGAAAAAAACACTCAACTTATCAAGGCTCACCAACCATTTACAATTTCTAATAATGATGATGAAGAACCTATTACTTAATTGATGAGAAAACATCGGGTAAGCAATTTGTTTGATTGACTTATTGATTTTGTCATTTTGATATCCTCTATCACACCCGACATAAATATGGAACCTCAAAAACGTAAAGGAAAATATAAAAAGTGGAGTCACCACCTAGTTCTTTAAGGAGACTAAAAACCTAAAATATACAATGGTTTCAGAGATCTAAGGGTTTCATTATGCTTAGTGGTGATAAAAAGCACCCTAATTGTATCCTTTCTAAGGAAAAGTGATCTTAAGTATGCGTTTCTACTAAATTTATTTTACTCATGCCATTAATTGTTCGAATTTTTTTATGAGTTTATTCACAAGTCATTTATTATTTTTGGATGTTCATCAAGTTAGCACTGACCCTAAATAAAGAGTCTCGCAACTTTACTTTTTATTAATAATGCCAACAAATTCAATGATATGTAATATTTTTATTGAATTAATTCATAACTAGTTTCCTGACTAATGCCATGTTACCAGTCAGAGCATAAGTTTCTTCGATGTTGTAAAAAATATTCATTCCTAAGTCAAACATGGTTAAAAAAGGACATAATTTTTTTATGGCGCAAGTTTGAATTACTTGTTCACTAGAATATTTTTTTTATATACAATATTTCTTATGTGTTTTTAAAGACCAGGTTGGTGCTCATGCTGAAGAAAAACATGGTAAGGAAGAAGAGCAAAATGTTAATAGTGATAATAAGTTTGCTGATATGTTTGAGATGCCACCTACAACTTTCTCTTTTAAAGATGCTGATACTAGTTCATGGAGATATATAATGGAAGATCATATAGCTCATATTGAGATGAATGTGAGTCATCTTCGAGACTCTCAAGCACAAATCATAGTTAATCAAAAGCATATGGCCGGTGACTTACAGGATATCAAGACCATGATGGCAAATCTACTCTTTTGATATCCATCACCCTATGAGAAAGTACCAAAAGTATTTTCACATTTTCATGATTTTATCTTTTCATGTTTTTGTATTTATTCCCCTAATTGTAATGTATATTACATTTTGAAAATTATAGCATGTTTTTATATTTTATTTCTTTATTACTTATGGTTTATCCTTCCTTCTCTATTACTTTTTGTTAATAACAAAGAGGGAGAGAATTGAAGTATTTGTGAAAATAAATATAAAACATGATTATATAATTAAGAGGAAGAAACATATATGTATAGATTATTGTTAATTATTAAAAGTCTTTAAGAGACTATATTGCAAATATAGGGGGGATTAATCTTTTTTATATCTATATGTATACATTAATTGTTATCATAAAAAAAAATTGAAGATTGTTGATCTCTGGATCACATATTAATATTTATATATTTTGATAATAACAATTAAATGAAAATGGACTAATGATATACTTAGTTAAAGTTAAGTTTAAACAAGTTTATATGAATATAATCAACAAGCATTAAGAATTAAATAAAGAAATAAATCAACAAGTAAAAGATACAAAGCAAGTGAAAACTTAATTCTTTAGGATTCATTTTAGTGCTTATTATGTAAATCTTTATATTTTATTTGATAGCACAAATTAAAATAAATTCACACACTTCACATTGCATGCATTATAAAATTAATATGCATTTAATCAGTTCAAGATTCACCAAGTTTAAAACTAAATTTTAAGTTGAAAGGTCAATTGTTTGGCCATACCAAGGGAACCGGTCGACCGTTTATTTATCAAGGATGAACACCTAGAAATTTGCAGGAACTGGTTGATCAATTGGCTTAACCAATCTAAACTAGTTGACCATTTTAGCTGTCAGAGGAATAGTAACGGTTATAAAACAACTAGTTTTTGCTATATATATATATATATATATATATATATATATATATATATATATATATATATATAGCTTTTTTAATTGAAGAATTAAGCATGGACCTTGAATATTTTTAAGAGCAAAAATAATTCAAATCATCAATCCTAAATCATACTCATATTTGTGCATTAAAATCTTCATATTCTTGCATAAGAGTATAAATTTTCACACTTACTATACATAAACACCTTCATACATTCTAACATGTTTGAGATTGTGGTAGCAGTTGCTGTTCAAAGTGTTTTTCGCTTAGAAATGCATCAAAATAATATTTTTATTATTTTTTAAAAATAATTTTTTATATCAACACATCAAAATAATCTAAAAATATAAAAAAAAATTTAGCAGAAAACAAATTCAAAATTTTTGGGAATGCGGTTTGCACCGCATTCCCAAACAGGCACTAAATGCTATTGAGTGATATATAAGTTTCAATTTTTTATCCACTTTTTGTGAGAATGTTGTTACATTTCAAACAATTGCAATCCTTCAAGAGTTTAAATGAAAAACTCTTGATCATTAGTGAGGTACATCATCAAAGTGGAAAGTCTTAAAGATGGCATTTATTCAAGTGATAAAGAGGGGCTTGGTGAAGATTCATTAAATATATTATAATCTTTGACTTGAATTAGTAAAAAAATACAATATTTAAGATCAATTTGGTGCTTGAGGTGTGGATATAGACTTGCCGAAACCATGTTAAAGACTAAGTTTGCAATTTTTATCCTTGTACTTTTTACTTTAAGCACTTTAGTTATATTATTGGTTAATTGTGTTTAATTGAGTTAATTGCAATACTTGTTATTATTAATGAAACACTTAATTTATCATCTTTATAATAAGTTTATTTTATTTAATTATGTAAATTGTTCTCCTTATATGGTTTTTTTTCTTATTTCTCACCTAAAATATTTTTCAAATTTTTTAAGAAACATTATAAACTTATTATCTTCCAGATTTACGTAATTATTCAAAACAATTTTAGATTGCCTCATTATGATAATGATCATTAAGTTTTTTATTAAAAAATATTATAAAGATGGAGAATTATATCTTCGACTTTGACTATCGTAATTTCGTTTAGATATAAGAATAAAAAAGAAAAATGAATTAAATGATAAATCTTAAATCTTAAATCTTAAATATGAAAGAGGGTATCATAGGAAGTACAATTAAATAACCCTCTCATTTGATAAACTAATTTATTAGTCTTGAAAGATTATCGCATAACGTTTTAAGAAGCTCTCTCTCTTTATATATAATAATAATAATAATAATAATAATAATAATAAATGGTGGTCGATGTTATAGTTATTAGGTAATTTTGCTATTTAAATTAGACATTCCTTTTTGGCCCTAGTTGACATGATTTTGATAATCAAAGGACTAATCGATATAGTAAAAAATCTTGAAGGCTTGCAACTAAGACTGCGTTTGTTTTTCTCTGGCTTTTACGTTAACGGTAAAAAAAATTTGATAATAAACAAAAACTGCATTTTATACTATATGATCCACTAAAAATTGAGTTTGAAATGCAAGTTTTGTGCAGCAGTTTTTACATGTTTTTTTAACTGAGTTTCGTAAATATTCTCCTGACTTTGTGTTTGTGAGTGTGGTTGCGGTTGCTTTTCAAAGTGCTTTTCACTCAAAAATACATCAAAATAATATTTTTTTTATTTTTAAAAAATTATTTTTGACATCGGTGTATCAAAATGATCTAAAAATACTAAAAAAATATTAATTTGAAGCAAATAAAAAAAATTAAATTTTTTCAAAAGTGTTTTTTAAACACAAAAACAAATAGGGTAAATCTTATCCAAATATTTTATACATGTTTTTTGCTACACATAAACTTCAACCATAGTTTTTACCAAACACATATTTAAATTCAACTAACTACTACTAAAAATATTTTTTTCTAAACTTATATTTCTCAAATCACAACTATAAAAGCTACCTCAAAAATATACACACCCTAAGTCTTTTAAATTGGCAGCTAGTTTGCTTTTTTTTTTCTTTTATATTAAGGGTAAGTTCATTTGAGATTATATGTTTTATCAATTTGATAATGCTTTCTTAATATTAAATTAAAAATGAGAAATTCAATTGTTAAAAACCCTAACAATTACTAGAAAATAAGTTCATGTATCCTCGGTTATAGTCTCAAGGATTGATGGAAATGAAAGGAAATCAAGGAGAGAAAGTTCAATTTATTTTGTTTTCATGGTTCAAAAAGGCAGGAAATTAATTTCACCTTTTATGAGCTTAATGGATGGAGATTGAAATGCTAGTCAATCTAGAGAATTTTAATTAATAAAGGAGTTTAATTTCACCTTTTTTTTTCTTTTCTTTTCTTATCCTTTTACATAATTCCAAACCTTCCACGATGCATCTTTAAATTGCTTAAGACAGAAGCAAAGAAAAACTTGGTTAGGGCACCGGAAAAAAACAATTGTGTTCCTCTATCTCATCTTTTGTTGGTATATTTGAAAGTGTGGTTGCGGTTATTTTTTAAAGTATTTTTCATTTGAAAATATATTTAAAATAATATTTTTTTTTTATTTTTTAAAAATTATTTTTGCTATCAGCACATCAAAATGATTTGAAAACATCAAAAAAATTAAAAAAATTAAAATTTTTTCAAAAGCACTTTTGAAATGCAAAAACAAACAGGAATTAACAAAGATGAAAAACCACAGTCCATGGATGAATTTTTTTATTAATATGAGTAAATGAGTTAGCTTACATATATTTCTATTAATTTTATGAATCTTAATCATACAATTCTTTAATAACCTTAAAAAAACTTAACCTTGTAATTATTAAAAAGCTCGGCCAATGTAAATTTAGGAAGCGTTTGGGAACGCGTTCAACCTGCGTTTTCAAAAAATTAAAATTTTTTTTTTGCTAAAATTTAATATAGTCTGTACGTTTTGGATCGTTTTGATATGCTGATATCAAAAATAATTTTAAATAATAAAAAAACATTGTTAACATGTATTTTAGTATAAAAAATTATTTAAAAAGCACATGTAACCACACTGTCAAACACGCTTTTAATCGACTCCAAACAATCCCTTCTCTTTCCATGTATAATTAATGACATTAATATTCTTTAAGATAATAAAATAAAGTAATTAAAAAGACAGGCACCCTCACACGTGTCCCTTTCTCAAACCCCTTCGTGTATATAAAATTATAAATCCCATAGAAAAACTGTAAGAAAAGAAAAGAAAGCACTC